>Ga0307379_10000312_pt1 | contig 83746 bp, 55 predicted proteins | sample UN2MG_FD_202237 | JGI IMG/M metagenome (GOLD analysis project Ga0307379, IMG submission 202237) | Soil microbial communities from Risofladan, Vaasa, Finland - UN-2 | ecosystem: Environmental > Terrestrial > Soil > Coastal area > Acid sulfate soil | place: Finland: Risofladan, Vaasa | collected... | reverse complement strand
AAAACAACCCTGGGGGTTGCAGCCACAGGCAATTTCACAAGCAATCTGACAGAACTTGAACCTTCCACAACATATTATGTAAGAGCGTACACGAGCCTTGGATCTGAAGCAGCATATGGCAGCGAGGCATCTTTTACAACTGCATCGGCTGCCCTGGCTGAATTGACTACAACAGCAATTACAAGTATAACAAAGAACAGCGCCGTAACCGGAGGGAACATAACCAGTGAGGGAGGAACTTCCGTTACAGCCAGGGGTGTATGCTGGAACGTAGCTTCAGGTCCGACAATAGCAAACAGCAAAACAACAGATGGGTCAGGAGCAGGAAGTTTTGCCAGCAGTATAACAGGACTGACTGCTAATACAAAATATTATGTCAGAGCTTATGCAACCAACAGCGGAGGGACAGCATACGGCAATGAGATAAGCTTTACCACAAGTCCTGAGGTTGCTGTAGCACCAACGGTAACAACGGTTGAAGTGACTTCAATTACATCAAATTCAGCAGTTAGCGGTGGAGATGTAACAAGTGAGGGAGGAGCGCCTGTAACGGCTAAAGGAGTATGCTGGAGCACAACGGCAAATCCGACTATTACAAGCAGCAAGACAACAGATGGAACAGGTTCGGGCAGTTTTGTGAGTAACCTCACTAATCTTAATCCGGGTACAACCTATTACGTAAGGGCTTACGCCACAAATAGTGCAGGCACTTCATATGGTAATGAATACAACTTTACAACTGAAATAGTTGTTCCAACTCTATCAACCATCACGGTAACTTCAATAACAAGCACCACTGCTGTAAGCGGAGGTAATATTACAAAGGATGGAGGATCAGCTGTGACAGTCCGTGGTGTATGCTGGAGCACATCACAAAACCCGACAATTGATGACAAGCATACCAGTGATGGACCCGGTACAGGTACATATACAAGCAACCTGACGGGGCTGACAGGAAATACAACCTATTATGTACGGGCTTATGCAACGAACAGTGAAGGGACTGCATACGGCAATGAACTGAATTTTAACACAGGTGCAGTTGTTCCAATACTCACGACAGCAGCTATAACGTCAATTACTTCGACCACAGCCACAAGTGGTGGAGAGATTTCTTCTGATGGAGGTTCGCCTGTTACTGCAAGAGGGGTATGCTGGAGTATATCAGCTGATCCAACAACAGCAAATACAAAAACTAGTGATGGTTCGGGAACAGGTTCTTTTACCAGCAGCCTAGCAGGACTGATTCCGGGAACAACTTACCATGTAAGGGCTTATGCGACAAACTCAATAGGGACTGCTTACGGGAACGATGTATCTTTTACTACAAGTACTGTTATCCCGTCGGTAACAACATCAGCTATAATAAACATAACTTCAACGACTGCTACATCAGGCGGAAATGTTACCTCGGATGGAGGAGCATCAGTGATAGCCCGTGGAGTTTGCTGGAGTACTACTGCAAATCCTACTACAGCTGATTCAAAAACCAATGATGGGACAGGAACAGGTTCATATACAAGTAACATTACAGGGTTGACACCCGGGGTATCTTATCATGTAAGGGCTTATGCAACTAACTCTGTTGGGACCGTATATGGAGAAGACCTGACCTTCACTGCAGGTGCAGTTCTTGCAACGGTTACAACAACTGCAGTTACAAATATTACTTCAACGACAGGTGCTTCAGGTGGAAATGTTACATCAGATGGTGGTACATCAGTCACCGCCAGGGGTGTATGCTGGAACACAAGTCCGAATCCTACTATTACGAATTATCATACCTCTGATGGCATAGGTTTAGGAAGCTTTACCAGCACTTTAACAGGACTGACTGCGAACACAACCTATTATGTACGTGCATATGCAACAAATGGTGTGGGTACATCATATGCTTCCAATGAACTCAGTTTTACAACAAATGTTGCTGTACCAACATTAACGACAATTGCAATCAATTCAATTACAGATATTAGTGCAGCCAGTGGAGGCGATATTACCAATAGTGGAGGAGCGTCTATCACAGCTCGTGGAGTATGCTGGAGTACATCTCCCGGACCAACAACTGCTGGCAACAAGACGAATGATGGCGTTGGCACGGGTGTATATTCAAGTAGTATTGCAGGTCTTACTTCAAATACAAATTACTGGGTAAGGGCATATGCCACTAATAGCGCTGGTACGGGTTATGGCAACGAGTTGTCATTTCCTACTTTAGCAATAGTATCAACAGGTACAATTTCAAATATCTCCGATAATTCAGCATCCGCTGGTGGTTCTATTACTAGTGGAGGAGGGGCAGATATTACAGGAAGAGGTGTTTGCTGGAATACCAGCCAAAATCCGACAGTCAATAATAGTAAATCAATAGATGGTACTGGTACCGGAGTTTTTACCAGCAGTCTGACAGGATTGATTCCTAATACTCTATATTATGTAAGGGCTTACGCAACTAATGCGGGAGGTACTGCTTATGGGACTCCGGAACAGCCATTTACAACTTTTTGTACTGCACCTGCAGCCACCACAGGAGCAAATACATGTGGAACAACGACAGCTTCACTTAATGGTACAGTAAATGCAAATGGTTTTTCAACCGCGGTTACATTTGAATATGGAACAACCACCAGTTATGGAAGTACAGCAACAGCCTCACCGGGTACTGTAACAGGAAGCAGCAATACTACTGTCAGCGCCGGGCTTACCGGGTTAACTTCAAATACTCTTTATCATTACAGGGTGAAAGCAGTAAATTGTTCACCTACACCAGTTTATGGCAGTGATATGACATTTACTTCTTTAGCCTCATTAACAACCACTTTAGTAAGTTATACACAAACTACTGCTTCAATTAATGGTTCTGTTGCTGTTGGAGGAGGAGAAAGTATTGCACAAAGGGGTGTTTGCTGGAGTAAAATACCAAATCCTACGATCTCAAATGAAAGAATGATAAACGGTTCAGGTACTGGTAGCTTCACCTGCAATCTTAGCGGATTGACAACGAATACAACATACTATGTCCGTGCTTATGCAACTAACAATGGCGGCACTGCATATGGCAATGAAATAAACTTTACAACTCCATGTCCCACAAGCCTTGCAGTTACCCACACAGCTGGTGATGTAGCCGCTGTTACCAAAACAGTAACTTATGGAATAGTACAAGCTAATCTCACAGGTCAAAATAAATGTTGGATAACCCAAAATCTGGGTGCGGATAACCAGGCAAGTTCAGCCACTGATGCTACTGAAGCGGCAGCAGGCTGGTACTGGCAGTTTAACCTCAAGCAGGGCTATAAACATGATGGAACCACACGTACACCAAATACAACATGGATTACAACAATTGATGAGAACAGCGACTGGATAGCAGCCAATGATCCCTGTACAATTCTCCTCGGTACTGGTTGGCGAATACCTACAAATTCTGAATGGACAAATGCAGATAATAATGGGGGATGGGACAATTACTCTGAAGCATACTCATCTGTATTAAAGCTCCATACTGCAGGATATCTGGCTAATTGGAGTGGGGCACTGCAGATTCGTGGCTCAAATGGCTATTACTGGAGTAGTACACAGAGTACTCAATATCCTTCTCGCTCTTGGGTCTTGGACGATAGCAGTTATCAATGTCTTATGGGTGAATTAGGTATGAAAGAGAACGGATTCTCAGTCCGATGCCTCAGAGACTGATAATGTGAAGCTCCCATTTGTGAGAGGCAGGAGAGAGGGAACAAAAAATTAACCCTACTATATTTTAACTATTAAGATTTAATATAATTATTTCAAAACAATAAAATTTTTCAAAGAGGCTATTAATATTAAGAACATTTTATCCTGTTTATTGCAATGAAAACCAATAAGTTGATTCTGTTTGTCATTATTACAGGAATCCTGGCTGTGCATTCCTGCGAACCCGATAAAAAGATGCTTGTTGAAACAGGTGATGTATCAAACATCTCCACAACGACAGTAGATGTTTCGGGAACAGTCATTGACGTCGGGGAAGGAGCCACCCAGCACGGACATTGCTATAATACTTCAGGTAGTCCTGCGGTTTCAGGTACAAAAACAGCACTTGGTATGGCAGCCAAGGGAGATTTCACCAGCAGCCTTACCGGACTTGAACCTTCCACAACATATTATGTAAGAGCCTACACCAGCCTTGGAGGAGAGACTGCATATGGAAGTGAGATAACATTCATCACAGCCTCGGCAGCATTGCCTGAATTAACAACCACAACCATTACAAGCATAACAAAGACCAGTGCAGTTACCGGTGGTATTATAACCAGTGAGGGAGGAACTCCTGTTACAGCAAGAGGTGTTTGCTGGAATGTGGCAACAGGACCGACCACAGCAAACAGTAAAACTACAGATGGAGCAGGAACAGGTAATTTTGCCAGCAGTATAACAGGACTGACTGCTAATACAAAATATTATGTCAGGGCTTATTCCACCAATAGCGGTGGAACTGCATACGGTAATGAGATAAGCTTTACGACAAGTCCTGAAGTTGCAGTAGCGCCTACAGTTACCACAGCAGAAGTAACATCAGTAACTTCGAATTCAGCAGTCAGCGGGGGAGATGTGACCAATGAGGGAGGTGCACCTGTAACCGCTAAAGGTGTATGCTGGAGTACAACAGCAAATCCGACAATTACAAACAGCAAGACTAATGACGGAACAGGTTCCGGCAGTTTCGTGAGCAACCTCATAAACCTTAATCCGGGTACGACTTATTATGCACGTGCTTATGCTACAAACAGTGCAGGTACTTCGTATGGTAATGAATACAGTTTTAAGACAATTGTCGTAGTTCCGACTTTGACTACCGTAGAGGTCAGTGCAATTACCAATACAACAGCCAGCAGCGGGGGCAGCATTACAAGTGACGGAGGAGCTCCTGTCACAGCCCGCGGTGTATGCTGGAGTACATCACAGAATCCAACAACAGCTGATAATAAGACCAATGACGGATTGGGCTCAGGATTGTTTACAAGCAATCTCACAAACCTGACAGGAAACACTACCTATTATATAAGGGCATATGCTACCAACAGTGCAGGAACGGCTTATGGTGATGAACTGAGTTTTAAAGCAGGTGCAGTTGTTCCATCACTCACTACAGCAGCAGTAACATCAATTACCTCAACCACAGCCACAAGTGGTGGAGAGATTTCTTCAGATGGAGGTTCATCTGTTACAGCAAAAGGAGTATGTTGGAATACGTCAGCCAATCCCACAACAGCAGATACAAAGACTTCAGATGGTACCGGAACAGGTTCATTTACAAGCAGTATTACAGGATTGACACCTGGGGAAACTTATCATGTGAGAGCTTATGCAACAAATACAGCAGGTACTGGTTATGGTGAAGACCTTGCTTTTACCACGATTGCAGTTGTTCCCACTGTTGAAACAGCGGCAATTACAAATATAACTACAACGACGGCCACATCAGGAGGCACTATTACCTCTGATGGAGGAGCAGATATTACAGCCCGGGGAGTATGCTGGAGTACATCAGCAAATCCTACCACAACTAATGAAAAGACAAGTGACGGAACGGGTACAGGTTCATTTGCGAGCAGTATCACAGGATTGACACCCGGCACTTCCTATCATGTCAGAGCTTATGCAATTAATTCGATCGGGACGGCGTATGGTGAAGATCTTACTTTCACAGCAGGTGCTGCTATAGCGACAGTAACGACAGCCTCTATATCTGATATTACTTCAACTACAGCAACTTCAGGAGGAAATGTAACCTCAGACGGAGGTTCGTCTGTAACAGCAAGAGGAGTTTGTTGGAGTACATCAACAAATCCAACGACAGGTGATTCAAAAACCAGTGATGCTTCAGGGACAGGATTATTTGTAAGCAGTATTACAGGGCTGATTCCATGCACAACTTATCATGTCCGGGCCTATGCAACAAATTCTGCAGGAACAGCTTATGGAGATGATATTTCTTTTATCTCGGGAACAGTTTTACCAACAGTTACAACGACATCGATAACTGACATTACATCAGCGGCAGCATCTTCCGGAGGAAATATTTCAGGGAGTTGTGCAAGCACAGTAACAGCTAAAGGAGTATGCTGGAGTACTGCTGCAAATCCTACAACAGCTGATTCAAAGACCAGTGATGGTACAGGAGGAGGTTCATATATCAGCAGTATTACAGGATTGACACCAGGAGCGACTTATCATGTCAGAGCTTATGCAATAAACTCTGTTGGGACAGCATATGGCGAAGACCTGACCTTTACTGCAGGTGCCGTTCTGGCAACAATTACAACAATTGCAGTTACCGACATTACTTCAACTACAGCAACATCAGGGGGCAATATAACATCAGACGGAGGTTCATCTGTCACAGCAAAAGGTGTATGCTGGAGCACAAGTCATAATCCAACAACTGATCATGAGTATACAAATGATGGCATCGGCACAGGAAGCTTTACAAGCAGTATAATAGGACTCGCACCAAATACGACTTATTATGTAAGGGCTTATGCAACAAACAGTGCAGGGACAGCTTATGCTTCAAATGAACTCGATTTCAAGACAAATGCCGCTCTGCCTACATTGACTACAATTGCAATTAATTCAATTACAGATGTAAGTGCAATTAGTGGAGGTGACATAACGGATGATGGAGGAGCCTCTATCACTGCCCGCGGTGTTTGCTGGAATACATCATCTGGGCCAACGATAGACAATAGTAAGACCAATAATGGTGTCGGAGCAGGAGTTTTTCCGAGTGATATTACTGGACTTACTCCAAATACTGATTATTGGGTGAGAGCATATGCCACCAATAGTGCCGGGACTGTTTATGGCAATGAACTTCAATTAAAAACTCTTTGTACTGCCCCAACTGCAACAACTAATGCTGCGTCAGGCATCGGTAGTGCAACAGCAACACTCAACGGAACTGTAAATGCGAATGGATTTTCAACAACAGTTATTTTTGAATACGGTTTGACCACAAGTTATGGCTCTACGGCAACAGCGTCGCCTAGTATTGTGACAGGAAACGGCAATACTGACATTGTAGCAGGGCTTACGGGATTATCTTCAAATACTCTTTATCACTACAGGATTAAAGCAGAAAATTGTTCGCCGACTCCTATTTATAGCAATGATATGACTTTCACCACTCTAGCAATTGTAACAACAACTCCAATGTCAAATATTACTACTACAAGTGCTTCAAGTGGAGGTTCTATTGATGTAGGAGGGGGAGCTAATATAATAAACAGAGGTGTTTGCTGGAATACAAGCCCAAATCCAACAATCGCTCATAATAAAACTACGGACGGAACAGTTACAGGAAGCTATACAAGTAGTCTTACTGGTTTGATTTCCAATACTATATATTATGTTAGATCTTATGTGACTAATGATGGTGGAACAAATTATAGTAATTCTGATATTATCTTTTCATCTCTAGCTTTTTTAACTACAACTTCAATATCAAGTATAACCAATTATACTGCTTTAGGCGGTGGTAATATTGAAACAGGTGGAGGGACTGGAATAGACGCAAGGGGTGTCTGTTGGAACATCAACCCAAATCCGACTATTGCGCATAACCACTCCGTTGATGGCAGTGGGCCGGGCATTTTTACTAGTAACCTGACTGGATTATCAGCTGGTACTATTTATTATGTCAGAGCATATGCTACAAATAGCTATGGAACCTCCTATGGAAATCAAGTGTGTTTTTCTACTTCTTTTACAAAAAGTTATAATGCTGGTGATGTAGCTCCAGTTTCAAAAACAATAACATATGGTACTATTCCAACCAGTCTTTCAGGAGAAAATAAACTCTGGATAACCAAAAATTTAGGAGCCGATAATCAGGCAGTATCAGCTACTGATGCTACAGAAGCAGCAGCAGGCTGGTACTGGCAGTTTAATCGTAAACAGGGTTATAAACATGATGGAACAACCCGTACACCTGCTACCACATGGATTAGCTCCATTAGTGAAGCCAGCGATTGGACAGCCTCTAACGATCCCTGTACGATTCTACTTGGTACTGGATGGCGTATTCCAAGCCAAACGGAGTGGAATAATGCTGATAATTCTACTGGTTGGAATAACTATAATGATACTTATGCATCCGTTTTGAAACTTCATGCTGCTGGAAACCTTAATAGTAGTGATGGTGCATTAGGCTATCGTGGCACTTGGGGCTACTATTGGAGCAGCGTGCAGAGTAGCAATACGTATGGTAGAACCCTTTTCTTAGATAGCAACACTAGCAGCGCTACTATCGTTGGTCCAAAGCAAGCAGGCTTTTCAGTCCGATGTATTAAAGACTAATTTAGGAGACGTGACATTATGAATTTAACATAATTGATGAAGTACAATCTTAAAAAGAACGCATTATTGAAAAGAATTGTCACAGTCCTTTTAACTCTGATATTAGTATCTAGATCATTATATCCTAAGGATTTGACTATTAATATTCACCTCCGCGGTGTTTACTCTTCGAAAATAAGCCTCCTCCCTCTGACAGGAACAGATGCACTAAAACCGCTAATTATTATTGACAGTGTAAAAAACGGAAGCACAGCTGCATTAAAGGTTCCCGAGGAAAAACTTCCGGGTGAATTCGTCCTAAGGTTCGATTATAAAGATAAAGCAACAAGCACTCCTTATCCCTCCGAAAAACGCGTTATTATTGGCAGCCAGGACCTTGAACTCTGGGTACAACCGGTCTTCAGTAATTATGCTGATAGAACCTGGTTCCAGAAAGAGGAAAAGGAAAACACTTCCTGAATGCTACCTTTCTTCAGGAAAACAATAGGTAAAAGCAGATGCAGATACAGATGCCAGGTTTGTAACAAACCCGGAATAACATGAACAGATTAAACAGCCAAATATCCTATAAAGCAAGAAACGATTTGTAGATTGATTGAAAAAACGTTATATTTGGTCAATCTATTGACCATTTTTATATGAGAACAATTTATGAAATATCCGAAAGAGCTGTTGGACAGGTATCCATTCAACATATCCGGACTCAGATTGAATGGCTTGATCAGCCGGAACGATTAATATGTATCAAAGGAAGCAGAGGTGCCGGAAAAACAACTCTTTTGCTTCAATTTGCCAAAACAAGGCTGCATGATATGCAATATGTTTATGTCAGCCTGGATAATCTGTTCTTTACTGAGAATAAGCTCTTTGATTTCGCTGATGATTTCTCCAAGAATGGAGGTAAATATTTGCTGATAGATGAGGTCCATCACTATCCAAACTGGTCGGTTGAACTAAAAAATATCTATGACAGCCTTCCTGATCTGAAAATTATATATACCGGCTCCTCCTTATTGCACCTGACCGGAGGCAGGGCTGATTTGTCAAGAAGAAGTGTTGTCCATACACTTCCGGGCCTGTCATTAAGAGAATTCATCGGATTCGCTGATAATATAAAATTTCCGGTATTTGAATTAGAGGATATCTTACGAAACCACGTTAAGATATCAAAATCTGTATTGACAAAAATCAAACCCATAAAAAAATACTCTGAGTATATTGAAATGGGTTACTTCCCTTTCTTCCTTGAGGGGAAAGAAAACTACAGAAGCAAAGTAAGTGAGGTAATAAATCAGGTGCTGGAATCAGATCTTCCATATGCTGCTAAAATCAACTATAATAATATCCATAAGCTGAAACAGCTGCTTTATGTAATATCGGAAAGTGCTCCCTTTAAACCGAACATCGAAAAGCTGAGCGAAAGAATAGGCATTTCAAAAAATACACTGAAAGATTACTTGCATTACATGAACGATGCATTGCTGATAAATCTTTTACATAAAGAAAGTAAAGGTATCAGCAGGTTAACTAAACCGGAAAAGATATACCTGCATCATCCTAATCTGATGATGGCTATAACTGGTAGTTCAGTGAATACAGGGAATCTTCGCGAAACGTTTTTTTTCAATCAGGTTTCTTATAACCATCAGGTAAATTACACGGATAATGGTGATTTTCTGATTGATAACCGGTATGTTTTTGAAATTGGCGGAAAAAATAAAACCGGGAAACAGATAACGAATATAACCAACTCATTTTTGGGTTTAGATAATATTGAAATCGGAAATAGAAATGAAATACCTTTATGGCTGATTGGATTTTTATACTAAAACTGCATTCGCACATGAATGTTAAACATAAAATCAATTCCTTCGCTTTCAGATTGATCCCATTGCTATATTTCCTGGTACTTTCTTCAGAATCAATTCAGGCTCAGGATGTCACAATAACCATCATTTTACGCGGCGTCTACGAATCCAAAATAAGCCTCCTCCCATTAACAGGAACAGATGCCCTGAAACCGATAATAATAATTGACAGTGTAAAAAACGAAGGAACAGCTGTATTTAAGGTTCCTGAGGAAAGACTTCCAGGTGAATTTGTCTTAAGGTTTGATTACAAGGACAAAGCTTCAAGTACTCCTTATCCTTCCGAAAAGCGTATAATAATTGGCAGCCAGGATCTGGAACTATGGGTACACCCGGTCTTCAGTAATTATGCTGATAGTACATGGTTCCAGAAAGAGGAAAAAGAAAACACAGCTTATCTACAATTCTTCAGGGAAAATACCAGGCAAAAAGAGATGCTGGGCCTGCTGCAGAATTTTCTACTGAAGTATGACAGCCCGGATTCAGAGTTTTATAAAGAAGGTATTGCAGAATATAAGAAGCGCCGGGAAGCTTTTAACGATTGGATAAAAGAACAGATAAAAAAGAATAAAAACCTGTTTGTGAGCAACCTGTTCGGTTTCCAGTTGTTGCCTGCGATCGACTGGACAGGCACCGAAGCTGACAGGAAACAAAGCCTGAGAGATAACTATTTTGAGGGGATGGATTTCAGCGATCCGTTACTGGTGAAAACCTTAACCATGAAGGAGTGGATGGATGGTTATGTAAATCTTTATGGTGAATTTGCAACTACCGTTGCATTACGCGATTCACTCTTTACACTTGCCGGAAAAACAGCCATTGGAAAAGTTCGAAAAGGAAATCCCTTGGTCTATGGCTGGATGGTCGATTATTTCTTCAACGGCTATGAGAGCTTTAATATAGCAGAAGGGATAAAGATGCTTCAGCTTTACCTCGATGATCCCGACTGCCTCACTTCAAAACGGCAGGAGATAAATAAACGGTTGAAGGGAATTGAAACACTTTTGCCGGGAACAATAGCTCCCAACATCAACATGCAGGATGCTGATAATAAGCTGTTTGATTTGTATGGCTACACGACAGGAAAAAACTATATGCTTCTCCTTTTCTGGTCGGCAGACTGCAGTCATTGTGAAGAAACAGTTGGAAAGCTTAACTCCTCATACCAGGATATGGAAGTGAAACAGGCGCTTGATATAGTGGCCATCAGTGTGGATGAAACCAGTGACGAAATACAGAAATGGGAGAATAAGATCACGGAGTTGAAAGGATGGACTCACTTAAGAGCGGAAGAAGGACTGAGGAGCAAAGCAGCAAACGACTACTATATACTTGGCGTTCCGGTGATGATCCTTTTGGATGCAAAGACAAAGGAAATTAGGGCACTCCCGGATACAATTGAACAACTGAATAAATTATTAATTACAAAATAAAGTAGAATATTATTATTGGCTATGGTTAATTCTTTAACAATAAAAACCACCAGGTTAATCCTGTTCTTCATCCTTACAGGAGCCATGTCCGTCCCCTCCTGTGAGCCCGATAAAAAGATGGCTGTCGAGACAGGTGAGGTAGCAAATATCTCAACCACAACAGCAGATGTTTCGGGAACAGTAATTGATGTTGGCGAAGGAGCCACACAGCACGGACATTGCTATGGGACTATTGCAGGTCCCTTAATAACAGGTATCAAAACATCTCTTGGTACAGCTGTAACAGGTGATTATACGAGCAACCTGACCGGACTTGAGCCGGAGACAAAATATTATGTAAGAGCCTACTGCAGCAAAGGGAAAAATGTTGTATACGGGAGTGAAATTGATTTTACTACAGCATCTGCATCTCTGGCTGAATTAACTACAACAGAAATTACAGGTATAACCAAAACCAGTGCCACAAGCGGAGGTAATATAACCAGCGAGGGAGGGACTCCTGTTACGGCCAGAGGTGTCTGCTGGAACTCAGCTGCTAATCCAACAACAACAAACAACAAAACGATTGATGGAGAAGGTTCAGGCAGTTTTGGCAGCAGCATAACAGGTTTAGAAGTAAATACAAAATATTACATCAGGGCTTATGCAATCAACAGCGGTGGCACTGCCTATGGTAATGAGTTAAGCTTCACAACAAAGCCCGAAGATCCTGTATCTCCGACAATAACAACGTCCGCAGTAACTTCAGTCACAACAAATTCAGCTGTCAGCGGAGGCGAGGTAACCAGTGATGGCGGTGCATCAGTATTATCGCGGGGAGTTTGCTGGAGTACATCATCAAACCCTACCATAGACAATTTAAAAACTACAGATGGTTCAGGGACCGGTTCATTTACCAGCAGTATAACCGGGTTAGCTCCAGGTACATCGTATCATGTAAGAGCTTACGCAACTAACTCCGTCGGCACATCCTATGGAGCAGATATTCCGTTTACAACAGGTATTTCAGTCCCAACTGTCACCACAACCTCAATTTCAGAAATAACTTCAGCTACTGCAACCTCCGGGGGAAATGTGATCTCAAATGGTGGAGCATCTGTTACTGCCCGTGGCATATGTTGGAGTACATCATTGAATCCAGACATTACAGATTTTAAAACCACCGACGATGCAGGAGCAGGCTCATTTATTAGCAGTATTACAGGTTTAACACCATGTACTACATACCATGTACGGGCTTATGCAACGAACTCTTCAGGAACAGCTTATGGAGAGGATGTTACTTTTACTACTGGTACAGTCTTACCAACTCTGTCCACTATCCCAATTTTTGCAATAACATCAACCACAGCATCTTCCGGTGGAAATATTACCGGAGTTTGTGAGTCTACAGTAACAGCCCGCGGCGTATGCTGGAGCACAACTGTTAATCCCACAACCGCTGATTCAAGAACTACTGACGGAACAGGAGGAGGTTCATATACAAGCAGTATTACAGGTTTAACCAGCGGTACAGCCTATCATGTGAGAGCTTATGCCACAAACCCTGCAGGTACAGCTTATGGAGAAGATATTATTTTTACAGCAGGCGCTGTGATACCAACAGTTTCGACAAAAATAATATCAAGCATAACTTCAGCTACAGCAAATTCCGGGGGAGATGTTACTTCCGATGGTGGCACATCAGTTACAACTCGCGGTGTATGCTGGAGCACGTCGTCAAATCCAACAGTTGCCGATTCAAAAACCATTGACGGTTACGGCACCGGATCTTTTACCAGCAGTATAACAGGATTAACACCCGGTACTTTATATCATGTAAGAGCTTATGCAACAAATTCTGTCGGTACAGTCTATGGGGAAGATGTTTCCTTTACCTCAGGTGTAACAATTCCGACAGTCACAACCGCGTCTATATCTGCAATAACTTCAACCACAGCATCTTCGGGGGGAGATGTTACCTCCAGTGGCGGAGCACCTGTTACGTCACGCGGTGTCTGCTGGAGCATATCATCTAATCCAACCATCGCAGATTTTAAAACTACTGACGATGCAGGTATTGGATCATTTCTAAGCAGCATCACAGGATTAACGCCATGTATAACATACCATGTGCGTGCTTATGCAACAAATTCTTCAGGGACAGCTTATGGAGAAGATGTCTCCTTTACTACAGGAACAGTTTTACCAACCGTGACCACAACCGAAATATCAGTCATAACTTCAACCACTGCATCCTCCGGTGGAAATATAACAGGGAATTGTACAGCCACAGTTACATCACGCGGTGTATGCTGGAGTACCACTACTAATCCCACTACTACTGATTCAAAAACTGTCAATGGCACAGGAGGAGGTTCATATACGAGCAGTATAACTGGTTTAACCAGTGGTACAGCTTATCATGTGAGAGCATATGCCACTAATCCTGCAGGTACAGTTTACGGTGAAGATATTGTTTTTATAGCAGGCGCTGTTTTACCTGTTATTACAACAACGGCGATATCTTCGATTACATCAACAACAGCCAGCAGCGGAGGTACGATAACCAGTGACGGAGGAACTCCTGTTACGGCCCGTGGGGTATGCTGGAATACTTCCCAGAATCCGACAACAGCCAACAATAAAACTGATAATGGTACAGGCAGTGGCAGTTTTATCAGTAATATTACCGGGCTTAATCCGGGAACCCTGTATTATGTGAGGGCATATGCGACCAATAGTGCCGGTACAGCTTATGGAACTGAGCGAAGCTTTACTACAAATGTTGAGCTTCCTGTTCTCACTACAACGGATATTACCGCAATTACATCAACAACTGCTGCCAGTGGAGGAAACATCACCAGCAATGGAGGAGCAGCAGTTACTATACGAGGTGTTTGCTGGAATACTTCTCCATATCCAACAACAGCCAATAGCAAAACTAATGACGGCTCGGGTACAGGTATTTATTCCAGTAGTATTACCGGGCTGAAACCGGGAACTCTCTATTATTTGAGAGCCTATGGTACAAATAGTGCAGGAACAGGTTATGGGAATGAGATCAGCTTCACTACAGTGGCTGTAGTACCGACTCTTACTACCTCTGCTGTTTCTGCAATTACGGAAACAACGGCCACGTGTGGAGGAAATATAACCAGTGATGGAGGATCCACAGTTACGGCACGAGGTGTTTGCTGGAGCACAAGTCAGTTCCCGACTGTAAGTGACAGCCATACCGATGATGGAAGTGGTGCCGGCAGCTTTGTCAGCAGCCTCACTGGACTGTCAGCTATAACAACATATTATGTAAGGGCCTATGCAACCAATAGTGTGGGCACTGTATATGGTGACCAGCTAAGCTTCAACACTGCACTTATAGTAACACACACAGCCGGTGATGTAGCCCCTGTATCCAAAACAGTGACATATGGAACGGTGGTAACTAACCTGACTGGTGAAGATAAACGCTGGATAACCAGAAACCTGGGGGCTACTAACCAGGCGGCTTCGAGTACAGATACTACTGAAGCGGCTGCTGGCTGGTACTGGCAGTTTAACCGCAAGCAGGGTTATAAACACGATGGGATCACTCTTACACCTTCTGCAGCATGGTCTACCTCTGTTAATGAGAACAGTGACTGGACACCAGAAAACGATCCCTGTACTATTCTTCTTGGTACCGGCTGGCGGATTCCTACAAAAACGGAGTGGACTAACGTTGACATCAATGGCGGATGGGCTGGTGTAGGCATGGCATATACATCCGTTTTAAAGATACATTCAGCCGGGAGTCTGGACGTCAATGGCACGCTGTACAGTCGTTATATAGATCAATATGGAAACAGTGGATCCGGCAGTTACTGGAGCAGTACGCAAGTCATTACTGCTGGTTACGCATATTACCTTTGGATGAATAGTGTAAACTGCTTTATGGAATCCTTTAGTAAAAGAAGCGGCCATACAGTCCGATGCCTTAAAGATTGATTCTGTTTGATTTAACAGAGTGAATCTGCTAACGACTAAAAAAATGTGAATTAACATAATATGATGATAAACAATAAGTTAATCTTATTTTTTATCCTTGCAGGAGTACTATCCATTCCCTCCTGTAAGTCCGATAAAAAGATGTCTGCCGAGACAGGAGAGGTATATCTTAACCACAAAATCTGAAGATTCCTTTGGAGATCATTGATGTCGGTTATGAAGCCACTCAATATGGACATTGATTTGGTAAAAACTTTGTTCAATAAATTTCTGACATGTATTTTTTTGTCTCCGATTTATAATATGAAGGTTTTGATGCCGGAGGCATCCAAGTCCAATGTCCATGGTTGCATCCATGGTAAGAGCGCAGTACATTATTGCAACGCCGGAGGCGTTGAAGAATATCTAAATAAACAAATACTCTTCTTTAAATTCTATATCATTTTCTTTTAACATCTCGATCAACTCTTCTTTAAAGGAGACTTTCTTATGATGCTCCTCCTGGTTCATCACATACTTAATCAAAGGCTGTTTACTTGAAATATGATAGGTAAATCCGCTGTACCCAGCCTGCCACCCCGGGAAATTCGGAAACAATGACCTTTCCCGGCATATCATTGCATGAGTGGCTTCCTTTATATCCTTTATAAGATAAGCTACCCTTTATACACAATTGTTATTGTATTATAGGAAGAGTTTTAATTTTCAGGAGGAGAACCAACACTTCGTTTGGTTTTATCTAATAATCCTATTGTTTTTCAAACATCTGGATGAGATTCCTCACTCCGCTCGGAATGACAGGATTCTTTTTGAGTAAGTGGGGAAGAAGGGGCGATTCGCCTAACATCTCTGGGAATTTATTATCAATCGTCTGCGAATCGCCCCTTCTTCCCCATAATTACCAAAATCCAGTTGTCATTCCGAGGCGGAGCCGAGGAATCTCCTGCTTTGTCTGCCAATTGCGAAAAGATGTGTATAAAGATTAGTGATAAGATAAGCAGGGCATGTGGTCGAGTGAATGTGTGTTATTATTTCTAATCAGACCTTACCCCGGATGTAACCGGGGATATTGGACTTAAAAGCCCCGCCTTAAGCGGGGCGTTGAAGAATCCAAACGCTCCGGTCCGGACCCTCTTCCCCTTAGTAAAACAAGTCATCCCTGAAGGGGATATAATCGGATTTAACCTCTTAAACCCTCTTCAACCCCCTTCAACTTTTAAATAATACCACCCCTCCCCTCCCGACCAGCCGGTCGGGACAGGCTCTCCCATGAGGGGATTTATATAATTTTATACTTTTATCTTTGTACTTTTATCTTTTGTCTTGTAAATGATTTACCCGGAAAACTTCGAATCCAAGATCGGCTTCGACCGTATAAGAGAGCTTCTCAGTGAAAAATGCCTGAGCCCGATGGGCATTGATAAGGTCGGAAAGATAAGGTTTTCGGATAATTATGATATTATCAGGGAACAACTTTCACTGACATCCGAATTCCAGCAGCTCTTAAGATTCGAAGAGAACTTTCCCTCAGATAATTTCTATAGCTTTTCAGAATGCCTTGAGAAAATAAGGATAGAAGGTACATTTCCCGAAGTCAGAGAGCTGTTTGACCTCAAGCGATCACTTGAAACAGTAAAATCAATACTAAACTTCTTCAGGAACAGGGAAGAGGTAAAATATCCTGCGCTTAAGAAAATGTGCAGCTCGGTGAAGACATATCCCTATGTCCTCGATTCAATCGATAGAATAATAGACAGGCATGGAACAATTAAGGATAATGCATCCCCGCGGCTAAAAGAGATAAGATCAGAAATTGCCTCTAAGACCATCCAGGCCTCTAAACGTCTGAACACCATCCTTAAGCAGGCCCAGGCAGACGGCATAGTTGACTCCGACACTACAGTCTCGGTAAGGAACGGGAGAGGAGTGATCCCGGTAAGCACCTATGACAAACGAAAGATAAAGGGTCTGATCCATGACCAGTCCGCCAGCGGAAAAACGGTGTTTATTGAGCCCGAAGATATCGTTGAAATAAACAACGACATTGTTGAGCTTGAATACGAGGAAAAACGGGAGATTGTTAAAATATTAACAGCATTTGCAGATAACATCCGGCCCTATATTGATGATCTTCTTGAATCAAACGACTTCCTCGGTGAAATGGATTTCCTGAGGGCAAAAGCGCTCTTCGGAAATCATTATCATTCAATTGTACCTGTGATTTCAGACAGGCCTTTTATCCTCTGGAAGAAAGCCGTCCACCCACTGCTTAAAATGACACTTGAGAAGATATCCGGAAGGAGGGTGGTACCGCTTGATATTCAGCTCGACGAAAGGGACAGGATACTCATCATCTCAGGACCCAATGCCGGCGGAAAATCTGTATGTCTTAAAACGGTAGGGCTTCTTCAGTATATGGTTCAGTGCGGACTTACCATCCCAATGGAGGAAGGATCGGAAACAGGAATTTTCAGTGATATACTGATCGATATTGGTGATGAGCAAAGTATTGAGAATGACCTTAGTACGTACAGCTCACACCTTATCAATATGAAATATTTCCTCAGGAATGGCGGGGAAAGCAGCCTTATACTTATTGATGAATTCGGAACCGGGACTGAACCGATGCTGGGTGGTTCCATTGCAGAAGCAATACTTGGGGAGCTTAACAGGAAAAAAGTCTTTGGTGTACTTACAACTCACTACACAAACCTGAAACATTTTGCCTCGCTGACAGAAGGCATTATCAATGGGGCCATGGCCTTTGACAACCATCTCATGCAACCGCTGTTCCAGCTCTATATAGGTAGACCGGGCAGTTCATTCGCTTTTGAGATCGCCAGAAAAATCGGTTTGCCGGATGATATCCTTAATGCAGCTTCGGAAAAAGCCGGCGTGAAGAACATAAATTATGACAGGCACCTGAAGGATATCGCACGTGACAAGAGATACTGGGAAACAAAACGGCAGAATATACGTCATCATGAAAAGCGGCTTGAGGAACTGATTGAGGAGTATGAAAAAGAGCTGGCAGGAGCGAAGTCGCTGAGGAAAGAAATCATTTCAAAGGCAAAGGATGAAGCGCAGGAGCTCCTGAATGAATCGAACCGTATGATTGAGAATACTATCCGGCAGATCAAAGAGTCTCAGGCTGAAAAGGATAAAACAAAGGGTATCCGCAAACAGCTTGAAGAATTCAGGGAAAGTGTGGTTGAAGGTACCGGACCGCATGAATCTGAAGCGGAGAAAAAGATTACAGCGCTGGCTCAGAAGGCAAGGAAATTCAAGTCAAAGGAAGAAGCAGCAAGCACAGACGAACCTGTGAAAAAGGAAAAACCTCTTAAGATTGGTGATGCCGTGAGGATGATTGACACTTTGGCTTCAGGGGAGATAATTGAAATAAAAGGTAAAATGGTACTGGTTGAATCGGGAAGTTTCAGGTTTCAGGTTTCTCAGGAAAAGATTGAAAGGATAAGCAGGGCAGAGTTGAAGAAGAGTCTTAAATCGGCTCAGGTTTACAGGGAACCGGATCCTGTGTTATCTCAGAGAAAGCTGAATTTCAAACCCGAGATAGATATCAGGGGAGTAAGGGGAGAGGAAGCAATAAACAGGGTTCGCGACCTTATTGACGATGCCTTAATGGTTCAGCATAAAAACCTGAGGATACTGCATGGGAAAGGGAGTGGCATACTGCGGCAGCTTGTAAGGGATTACCTCGCTACCGTCGATGTGGTAAAATCATTCCGCGATGAACACATCGAATTGGGCGGATCGGGGATTACAGTTGTCGAAATGGATTTCTGATCCGGTTGCCGGTCATTATCCGAACCTGTAGTGTTTGCGAACGGCTTTGTTAATCTTCCAGCGGCATTTCAGACCTTCATCAAAAACAACAATATCTCCTTTTCCGAACCTGACCGGATTTCCGTTATCCGGTGTAACAACAACATCACCTTCAAGGATATAGCAGATCTCTTTCTCATCATATTCCCAGGGGAACTCTGATACCTCTTTTTCCCATATCGGCCATGATTCGACATCAAGCTCCTGAAGCTTCTGCTCTGTAGGTTTTTCCACGTGTATCATTGGAATATTATTTTTATTTTAATGCAAATTAATTCAAAAAATGCGCATAAAAAAATCCCCCCACTAATTGTGAAGGGATTTTGCCGGTAGCTTTGTCAGCCGTAGCCGGTTACCGTTAATATAGTTTTACTGTCCCGTATGAAGCCTCAACATTAACAGTTGCGACAGGTGATTTATCTTTACCGATGGTGCCTGAAACTTCAGTTGAGTTATTTTCTTTGATACGTTTGGTATAATTGAAGTTTTCCTCATCGAATTTCAGTCCGCCGTAGGAGACTTTTCCTTCCAGATTATAACTTGCAGATTCGTCTATTCCAAGCCTTACGCCCGTATAGCGTGATCTGACCTCTACTGATTCAAAACCTGCGGATATCCTGTCAACATTCAGGGAACTGTAGCTGCCGTCAAATTTTAATTTCTTTGTAAGAGTTCCGATATTGACATCTGCATAGCCGGTGTCAAGTATAAGGTTATTGATGCTCTCAATCCTGATGTTATCATACCTGGTTTCAGCTACAATTGAGCTTGTAGTACCAAAAACGAACTTTGAATATTTGCTGTCGAGAAGGAGAGCCTGGCTTGTTGTTATTGTCAGGTTACCGCAGTACCTTATTACCATGTCCAGCCAGCCTGCCTCTTCAATGGAGCCCTTGCCGTATGCCAGGTTCAGGGAATTTAAGGGTTTCTCGTTTCCCCTTGTCAGCTTTGCAGCTGTCAGGTTGCCGTATTTGATACTCAGGTTTACCAGTCCTGTTAGATCATCAAGGTCGGTGTTGCCGTATTTGATTGAGAGGGTAAGATCCATCCAGACAGGCATCTTTACATTATAATCGATAGTGAATTTTCTTGATTCGCCGCTCCACCCGGTGAAAGAGAATTTTTCATCGATGACTGTTTTGGCGGAGATCATATCTGCGCCTTCCGTGAACTGGACATCAATATAGCCTAACAGCTTTTCAGCCCGCTCCCTGCTGGGATATTTCACGGTCACCTTTACATCAATTACGACCTGGTCGCTTTCTGAAGTTTCTACAATAATATCGCCGTACTTGTTATTGAGATCAAGGGTAACGCCTCTTTTCGCGGTGTACTCCTTATGAAACTCCTTTGAAACCTCTTCCTGTGCAGATAGTCCGGAGTACAGGAGGAATAGCCCGGCTAATAGGAGTGCCCCTGGTTTATATACTGACTTTTTCATCTTCGTTGGTATTTAGATTTTCATTCCTAATGGTTTTCAACTGATTGATAATGAAGGTCATGACTTCCAGCTTTGTCTGGTAGTGTTCAATCATTGCATTGATTATTCTTTCATCATCGGGATTAGCTTTGAGCTCTTTCTGAAGCTGAACATACACAGAATCCATGCTTTCTATCTCATTCATAAGCATTACTCTCTGTTCGGTGTTGCTTGCAAATTCAACTGTGATGATCTCACTCTCCATAAGATTTACCTGGTGGATATAATAGTTTTCAACCTCTCTGTACTCGGATGAGACATCGCTAAGCGTCATCCTGTTTCTGCCGGGCCTTATAAAATGGTCCCATGTCCACAGTGAGGAGAGTGTTACCAGCAGTGTGACAACTGCAGCCTTAAGAAGGTAAGGAACTATGCTCCGCTTAACGGTTGCTGTTCCGAACCTTATTCCGAGCTTCCTTTCGAACCGCTCAAAGTGACCTTCCGAAGGTTCCCCGTCTACGAAAAAGTCCCTGTTGCTCCTGATTATTTCTTCTATTGTTTTCATTCCCTGTAAGTTTTCATTTTTTCCTTAATTCGCTTATGAGTTTCTGTTTCGCTCTTGAAAGTTGTGACCGCGATGTGCTGCTCGATATTGATAAAATATCCGCAATTTCATCATGATCATAGCCTTCAAGAAGATAGAGTGAAAGAATGACCCTGTAACCGTCCGGAAGTCTTTCGATAGCTTCCTTTACCTCTTCTACCTTTACGTCCATTTCCTGGTAACGGACCTCTTCTTCAGGGCTTTCATCCCTTATCCCGACATGAGACTCAATATCTTCAAAGACCGCTTTTCTTTTTCCCAGAGCATCGAGTGACCTGTTTATCACTATTTTTTTCAGCCAGGCCCCGAAGCTCACCGTTCCTGAGTAGGTATCAATCTTTTCAAAGGCCGACAGGAACGATTCCTGCATTATATCTTCGGCTTCCATCGTGTCGTTCACGATCCTTAAACTTGTGTTATACATTGCTTTATAGTATAACTTGTAAATCTGAAACTGTGCTTTCTGGTCGCCGAGCTTGCACCCGTCCAGAAGATCCTGGTGCAAGTTCCTGAATGCCGCTTCTACTTTTGCCATCTTTATGTATAAAAGACTAGGTTTAATATTAGATGCTGCACCCACTTTCTTCTTCTTTCAGTTTTCTGAATAAAAGACGTGGGTATTTTATTAATGATGCACTCAAGTTAAGATTTTTTTTATTTACCAGGAAAAAAGTGGGGAGTACGCCCTGAATAACCTGTCCGCTGCCATAATCAAGCTCCGATCCGAAAAGACTGTGAGGGATTGAATATACAAGCAGGAGCACTGCTGCAGCCAGTACCATATATATAGGTCTCTCTTTCTTATTATTCATGATCACTGCCAGCAGCCAGAAAAGGAATGCAATAAGTGTCTTGTTGTCTGTCAGATCCCATCCGAATGGAACACCTGTCCATAATTCCCCGAATGCGAATTTCTGGACAAGAGGACCTAGAATGACACCTCCTGCAGCAAGAAGCACCAGCGTCCATATACCATATATTCTGAATCCTGGGACCCTGAATACACTCATTAATCCGGTTACCGTTGAAAACAGCATAGCAATGAACATAAGGATAATATGAGGAACAAGTATGTATCCGGGTACACTGCCCTTGAACCGAATTACCACCGGTGATTCTTTCATGATAGCCTGTGTCCCTTTCTGATCGGATATCTCAATATAATATTGCAGTTTCCCGGCCGGAGGCTGGGGAGGAATATCAGCATAAAATCCCTTCTCCTCAGTCATTTTAAAGATCTTATTCATAATTAATGAGTGTACGGGATACACTTTATACGAAAAGGCAATCTTCCGGTAATCATCACCAGTCTTAAACCTTTTATAATAAAGAACAGCTTTTACTGATGTATCCCTGACATGAAGCTTTATCTCAGGCCTCTCATCAAGCCCTATGCTCCGGACAAGCTTCAGCTCGTACAAAGTATCATTTAGTGTCACACTGATCCTTTTAGGGTAGGTAGGACCGGTCTTCCTCTGGTAATATGCAGCAGCCAGAGTAATGATAATAGCAAGTATCCAGACGAGAAGCTTCTTCACTTGACAATAATTTTGTTTCTGATTTAAAGTTGCTAGTTGCTGGTTACCCCCTAAACACCCTGAAGGGGGCAGTCCCGCGTAAGCAGGACGGGGGTCTATTCAAACAACTTAAACGTTTCCTTTATAAGAGTTATTGCTTCTCTTAGTTGTGACTCCGTGATTACAAGCGGAGGAGCAAACCTTATGATATGTTCATGTGTCGGTTTTGCGATGACACCATTATCTTTCATTGCAAGACATACATCCCACGCGGTCTTCCCTCCCTTGGGCCTGATTACCACTGCATTAAGTAATCCTTTTCCGCGAACGAGCTCTATCATATCTGATTTGATGCTTCTGAACTCCTCACGGAATATATTACCAAGGCGTTCTGCATTTTCAGCAAGTTTTTCATCTTTAATTACTTCGAGCGCTGCAATTGCCACTTTACCTGCAAGGGGATTGCCTCCGAATGTGGAACCGTGCTCTCCGGGTTTTATTGTCAGCATAATATCATCATCGGCAAGGACAACAGATATGGGCATTACGCCTCCTGAAAGGGCTTTCCCGAGGATCAGGATATCAGGACGTACTCCTTCATGGTCGCAGGCTAGCAGCTTGCCTGTCCGGGCAAGACCGGTCTGCACCTCATCAGCTATAAACAGCACATTATGCTTTTTGCACAGGATGTAAGATTTTTTAAGGTAGCCTTCATCCGGTACGTACACACCTGCTTCTCCCTGGATAGGCTCAACGAAAAATCCTGCCACATCCGGATCCCTAAGAGCTTCTTCAAGAGCGTTGATATCATTATATGGTATAATGATGAACCCCGGTGTAAAAGGTCCGTAATCGTTCCTTGCATCCGGATCGGTCGACATTGACACAATCGTAATTGTACGTCCATGAAAATTGCCTTCACAGCAGATGATCTTTGCGTTGTCCTGAAGAATACCTTTTTTCCTGTATGCCCATTTGCGGCATAGCTTGAGTGCAGTTTCATCTGCTTCAGCGCCTGAATTCATCGGGAGTACTTTATCGTAACCGAAATATTTTGTTATATACTCCTCGTATTCGCCCAGAACAGCATTATAAAATGCCCTTGAAGTGAGTGTGAGCCTCTGAGCCTGCTCCGTCAGAGCTTTGATTATCTTGGGATGACAATGACCCTGGTTTACAGCTGAATACGCTGACAGAAAGTCAAAATACCTTTTTCCCTCAACATCCCATACGAACGGACCTTCACCTCTCTCAAGAACCACAGGAAGAGGATGGTAATTGTGTGCACCATACTTATCTTCCCGTTCAATATAATCCTGTGTCTTCATCTTGTTGATTATTAAATAGTTATGAAATAAGAAATATAAGTCACAATTTTACGAAAGCTTTTCCTCATTTCCAAAATTATGTCCTGCAAGTCTTGCCAGTTCTGCCAGTCCTGCTAGTCATTCAAGGTCTGTACAACCTGCAAGACCTTATTCTTTAAGCAGATCGGGTCTCAGTCTTCTTGTCCTCTCCTCAGCCTGCTCATGCCTCCATTTTTCAATCCCGGCAGCATTACCGGAGAGGAGCACATCAGGCACTTTCCATCCTTTGAAATCTGCGGGCCGGGTATATACAGGAGGAGCAAGGAGATCATCCTGGAAGGAGTCGGAGAGAGCAGATTGTTCATCGGAAATTGCTCCGGGAATTAGTCTGACAATTGCATCAGTGATCGCAGCGGCAGGGAGTTCACCTCCGGAAAGAACAAAATCTCCAAGTGAGATTTCCATTGTAACCAGGTGATCCCTGATCCGCTGATCAATGCCTTTGTAATGTCCTGCAAGAATAATAATATTGTTTTTCAGGGAGAGCCTGTTAGCAATTTTCTGGGTGAATCTTTCTCCGTCAGGGGAGGTATAGATTATCTCGTCGTAATACCGATCACTCTTCAGTTTTTCAATTGCCTTATATACAGGTTCTATCATCATAACCATACCTGCACCACCGCCGAATGCATAGTCATCAACGGTTTTATATTTGTCGGTTGTAAAGTCCCTGAGATTGAATATATTTATTTCAACAAGATTCTTCTCCCTGGCCCTTTTTATTATAGAGTGATTCAAAGGACTCTCAAGAAGTTCAGGCAGCAATGTGATTATATCTATTCTCATAAAAAAAAATTAAAGTACTATTTTCAGCTGTGTTCCTTTTCCGGGTTCTGACCATATGTCAAGGGTACCTCCATGCATCCTTACGATTTGCCGGCAAAGACTTAATCCGATTCCGGTACCTTTTGCCCTTGTAGTATAAAATGGGAGAAATACTCTTTCCAAATTCTCTTTTGATATTCCTTCTCCGTTATCCGATATTATAATTATTGATTTTTTATCCTTTATATAACATTTAATTTCTATCCTTTTATTTTCGGATTTTTCCAATGCTTCAACAGAGTTTTTCAGAAGGTTAATCAGTACCTGTTCAGTCAGGTTTTTATCTCCTTCTATTTTCATTCCTTTTGGAGTGATATTGACAAGAATTCCAATATGCAGGCTGTCTATCTCGTTCTTCTGCAAATTGATAACCTTAGAGATAAGATCAGCGACATCAATTGACCTTGTTTCGGGAGCAGGGATGGCTGAAGCATTTTTATATCTTAACACAAATTCCGACAGACCTTTTATTCTCTCTCTGACGATTTCGTTGTTAAGAATAATATCATTCAGATATTCAGAGGTTTCTTTATCCAGCGATGTCGAAGATTTTAATTTTTCAAGACTATTTCTACTGGCTGTCGCCAGATTAATTACAGGAGTTACAGAATTCATTATTTCATGGGATAGAATTCTTATCATTTTATGCCAGGTTTGTATTTCCGTGTCCTCCAACTCTTTCTTCATATCCTGGAATAGAAAAAGTCGCAGTGATTCACCAGCAGATGTATATTGTGTTGAACGTATTAGAAGAACATGTTTAAATGATCCTTTTGTTTTAAAAACATGGCTTTCGCCATGCCTCATATTGTTTAAAAATGACGGCAATTCAGGGATAATTTTCCCGATTATCTGGAGAGATGAAGAGTGACTGATTCCTAATAAATTATTTATTTCATTATTAGCCAGGACTGTGATCCCATTACTATCAAATACCAGTAATCCTATCCCAACCTGGTTAGATATGAATTTCAGGAACTGGAATTGTTTCTCCTTCTCCAGCCTCGCATCCTTAAGTGCGGAAAAAGTATCATTAAGAGCTTTTGTAAGTTCACGGAAAGAGCTGCTGCTATTCTCAGTAAGAAGATTTAATGTATTATCGCTGTCTTTAAGAGCATTGAAAAACTTCCCTAATTCAATGTTCGTTTTATTATTATACCTGATAAATAAATATGTCTGGAGAACGATCAGGAAAGAGATCACAATGACTGTATAGGGTTTATCATTGAACTGCCACATGAAAGCTAGCAGCAAACAGGTAAGAACAATTAAGATTGTTCTAGTTATTAAATTAAAATAGTAGCTTTTATAGATCATGCTTCTTTATTTTTGAATAAAGAGTTGTTCTTGAAATATCAAGTATTTTTGCTGCCCCTGAAATATTACCGTTTGTTCTTTCGAGTGCTTTTTCAATGGCTGCTTTTTCAATTGCTTCAAGAGTAAGGAAAGAATCATTTTTACCTTTACTGGAGAAATTCTGATTTATATCTTCAGGTTTAATGATGTGACCGTCGCATATAATGACAGCGCTTTCAATAGTGTGCTTAAGCTCCCGTATATTGCCAGGCCATTGGTATTCATTCAATAAAACATAAACGTCATTCTCTATTTTAAGAGGACCTTTTCTGTATTTTGATTCAAACTTGTTGAAAAAATAATCAGAAATGACATTAATGTCACCTTCTCTTTCCCGTAACGGCGGGACATTTATTTCAATAGTTTTAAGTCTGAAGTACAGGTCCTCACGGAACAGGTTCTTATCTTTCATAAGCTGAAGGTTATGGTTTGTGGCAGATATCAGCCTGAAATCCAGAAGTATCTCCTGGTTACTTCCTACACGTGTAATTGTCTTCTTCTGTATTGATGTAAGGATTTTCGATTGCATATCGTAAGGAAGATTCCCGACTTCATCAAGAAAAAGCGTTCCTCCGGAAGCAATCTCAAACCTGCCCTGCCTGTCACTCCTGGCATCAGTAAAAGCTCCCTTAACATATCCGAACAGTTCACTTTCAAAAAGTGAAGTTGTTATGGAACCAAGATCAATATGAATGAAAATTTTATCCGCCCTATCTGACTGTCTGTGAATTTCCCTTGCAACAAGTTCTTTGCCTGTCCCATTTTCTCCTGTTATTAAAACATTGGCATCTGTTACAGCTACTTTATTGATAATCTTATAAACCTTTTTCATGGCAGGAGAGGACCCGAGCAACGGATCATATTGACTGTCAAGGTCATCGAGAAGGATATTCTTTGTACTCACCATTTTCTCAAGTTGTACCTGTGATTTGCGCAGTTTTATACCCGCTCTCAGAGAAACTATAATCTTCGCAGGATCCCATGGTTTTTCTATAAAGTCTGTACCGCCTTCCTTTATCGCTTTTACGGCAAGCTCAGTATCTCCATAAGCGGTTATCAGGTAAACTATTGCGGAACCATCAATCTTAAGTATCTCTTTCAGCCAGAAAATCCCTTCATTGCCTGTCTGCTGACCGGCAGAGAAATTCATGTCAAGAAGAATAATATCCGGAGAATTATTGAAAAGGTACTCCGGGATCATGTTAGGATTCTTCAGAGTATCTATCTTCTCAAATTCATTTTTTAGAAGCTGTATCATTGATTTCAACAGGTCTTCATTATCGTCAACGATTAAAATATGACCCTCATTTTTCATTTACTTCTAATTTATCCAAAGATAAGAATTATTGTTCAATATCCGACATATGTGTCGTAAAATGTACATTAAAAAAGATGATATAATATAAAAAAAATTCATATTATCATGATTTATTGAGATTTAGTTCATATGGCATAATGATTGCTGATAGGTTTGGCAAATCTTTTAAATTTGATATATGATAAAGCACTATTTGAAAATTGCTTTCAGAATTTCAAAAAAAGCTGGCAGTATATCGATTATTAATATACTCGGATTATCACTCGGTCTGTCCATATGCATAATTATCTATATATATGTGGGGTTTGAAACAAGCTATGACAGGTATCACAAGGATAATGACCGTATTTTCAGAATAGAAGAAGAATCAAACCAGCATTCAAACGGCGCAAGACGTGCCCGGTGTACTTTTTTTATAGGAAGAGCCATTGAGGAGATGGATGAAACAGAAGCAGTCGGACGAATAACTAACTGGCGACCCTCCACTGTCAGATTTGAAGATATAGCTTATAAAGAAGATAAAATATATCAGGTTTCCGCGGACTTATTCAAGATTTTCACATTCAATGTGCTTGAAGGGTACCCGCTAACGGAGTTAGCCAGACCAAATACCATTGTATTGACTGAAACGATCAAACGGCGCTATTTTGGTAACAATAAGGCTATTGGAAAACTGATAAAGGTTGATACCGTATTATTTGAAGTGGTCGGAATTGTGAAAGACATTCCTGCAAATTCTCACTTTCAACCAGACCTGATGATTTCTTACGCAACCAGGATATCGACTGAGGAGATGCCTGAAGAACTTATGATGTATGGATTCAGCCTGTACACATACATGAAACTGAAACCAAATTTTGATCCGTCACTCTTTGAAAAGAAAATCATGAGTTTGTCGGAGCAGATTGCTCCTGAAGTACTTAAGGAATCAGGAGAAATTATTAATTGTTTTCTTGACCCGGTAAAGGATATTCACCTGAATTCTGAAGTCATTGATGATATGACACCACACGGTAATGAAAGCTTCCTCTATCTTATAATTGCAATCGGGATTCTGGTCCTCGCTACAACATGTTTTAATTATATGAACCTCTCAACGGCAAGATTTATTAACCGAACAAAAGAACTTGGAGTGAGAAAAACATTTGGTGCTGGAGAAAAACAGCTAATTATTCAGTTTCTGGGAGAGTCACTTTTTATTGTTTTTCTTGCTCATTTCATTGCTATGGCTCTTGTTGAAACCGGATTGGTTTTTATAAATAACATAATAGATGTCCAGTTGAAAGTTCCATATACTGATCTTCATTTTATTCTATTCCTCATCTCAATAGTGATTATAACCGGTCTTGTTGCGGGTTCATATCCTGCTTTCATGCTCTCATCTGTAAATCCCGTTTCTGTGATAAAGGGTTCGGTAACTCCGGGGAAAACAAGTTATTCTTTCAGAAGAGTACTGGTATTCTGTCAGTCTATGATAAGTCTCTTTCTGATAATGGCTACATTTATTATAATCAGGCAGTTGAATTATATGAAGAATACACCATTAGGATTTATAAAGGAACAGAAGCTGATATTCCAGCTGCCTGAGGGAAAAGTAACTCCATACAATTATGAAAGAGTGAGGTCAACATTTGAAGAAATACCTTCAGTGACCGGGACTACGATCTCATCAAGTGTACCCGGAAGATGGATGTATGGCTGGCAGTACTGGCCTACCGGGGAAAAAGCCGGCAATTCACATATTATTAATTGCATGCAGGCCGATTATGACTTTATTAGACTTTATGGCCTTAACATTATTGCAGGAGAACCATTTGATCCGGTTCTTAGCAGAAGGGAGAACAGTGGAATAATTATTAATGAGGCAACAATCAAAGAATTCGGTTGGGGTTCTCCTGAAGAAGCCTTGACAAAAACATTTTTCGAGCAGGGCTCGCGGATCAGGGGTGTATTTAAGGATTATCATTTCAGGGGGAAAAATCAGGAGATCGGTCCTCTGGGATTCTTACTCATAGGTGAAGATTACAGGTATATAACATTGGTATTCCGTGAAAATATGGTGCAGGATATTCTTAAAGAGGCAAGGAAGAAATACAAACTGCTATTCCCTGATGCCGCAGAGGATTATTTCTTTTTAGATGATGATTTTAACAGGCAGTATGAAAAAGAACAGACCACTGGTACTCTGGTAATAATTTTTACAATATTTGCCATACTTATAGCCTGTCTGGGGTTGTATGGGATGACATTATATACCATGAACAGCAAACAGCATACTTATGGTATTATGAAGGTGAACGGAGCTTCCTCTCGAAAAATATACCTTGATGTTCTGAAAGAATTCACAGTATGGATTAGTCTATCATTCATTCTGGTGTTCCCGGCAATGTATTTCGCAGGGACAAAATGGCTGATGCAATTTCCTTATCGCACCAACCTTTCAATATGGATCTTCTTGTTTTCCGGAATGATCCTCCTTACAACAACGTTTATAACGATAAGCCTGGAAACCTATAAAATATTTAAGCTCAATCCGGAAGATACTATCAGGAATGAATGAATTTTAGTAAAAAGGCGCAAAGGCTCAACGGCACAAAGGTTCAACGGCTAAAATCTGAATATTTCCCTATTTACTTTTATCTTTTTACTTTTATCTTTTATCTTTCCTCAATGGATTGCAGAGAAAAGTGCGGAGCCTGCTGTATAGCAATATCGATTTCATCACCAATCCCCGGAATGCCGGACGGGAAACCGGCAGGAGTGAAGTGCCTCCATCTTCTAGATGATTATAAATGTGCACTCTGGAGAAATCCTCTGAGACCGCAGGTATGTATCGATTTTAAGGCAGAGCCGGAGTTTTGCGGGAGCAATCGCGAAGAAGCGTTGCAAATATTAAGCATGCTGGACAGGTAATACGATTGCTTCGTCGCTTTGCTCCTCGCAATGACTGTTCCCTCAATAACCATATGTATCAATGTTAAGAGCCAATCAGAATAATTACAATCATTGCGAGGAGCCACGCCTCAGCGTGGCGACGAAGCAATCGTATTCAATGGACTGAAGCGTACACCACCTTTCCTCCAACAATAGTATAATCCACCTTCGTCTTCATGATCTCCGACTCCGGGATTGTCAGGAGGTCGTGGTCAACGATTACTATATCAGCCAGATATCCTGGTTTGATCATTCCTTTTCTATTATCCATAAACTGTGCATATGCAGAGCCCAGGGTATAGTATTTTATTGCCTCCTCCATTGTAAGCTTCTGTTCAGGGAACCATCCTTCACCTTCCTCGCCAAGACGATCCTTCCTTGAAACAGCGGCATATAGACCTTCCATTGGATTGAGTGGTTCGACCTGGTAGTCGGTTCCGAATGCGAGGGTTGAGCCGGCATTGATGAGGCTGCGCCATGCATAGGTGCCCTTGCACCTTTCAAATCCTACCCTTTTTTCATAGAACAGCTTGTCCGAAATGCAATGTGTTGGCTGCATTGAAGGTATTACGCCAAGCTGTGCAAATCTCGGGATATCAGATAGCTGCACTGTCTGTGTGTGCTCATCGCGATGACGGCTGTCACGTTTTCCATTTACTTCAACAGCCTTTTCAAATGTATTCAGTATCCAGTTGTTTGCTTTATCGCCTATTGCATGTATACCTATCTGAAAGCCCATTTTATCAGCGGTCAGAACCATTTTTTCGAGATCTTCATACTGCCACATAGCGAGTCCGGAGGTTGCCGGGTTGTCGGTATATGGTTCAAACATCAGTGCTGTTGAGGAGCCTATTGATCCGTCAGCAAATGCTTTCAGGTATCCAAACCTGATCCAGTTCCCGTCTCCTGGATATTTTTTCCCTGTCTCAAGGTATTTTTCAAGTTTGGATGTATCACCGCTCAGCGGAGCACCTAAATCGATCCGGCTTGTCAGTTCACCTTCATTTTGCAGCTTTTCATAAGCTTCGAAATCGCCCCACCCCGCATTCTGGATGCTTGTAACGCCAAATTCACGAGCTTCCTTCATTGCAAGCAGATATCCCTGCCAGATTTTCTCCTTTTCTTCCTCATCACTTCTTTCAATTTTTGAATCTCCTGTTTTTATCAGGTCCATAGCTGCATCCTTAAGAATGCCTGTAGGCTCACCTGTAACAGGATCCTTCTGGATCTCACCGCCGAATGGATCAGGAGTATTCTTTGTGATACCTGATTTTTTCAAGACATAACTGTTGACAAGAACCGAATGTCCGTCAGCACGGCTAAGCAGTACAGGATTGTCAGGAGATATTTTATCAACCAGCTCTTTTGCCGGCCATTGTTTATCCGGGAACAACTCATGCACCCAGTGTCCTCCCCGAATGAGTTCCCCAGGCTTTGACCTTGCAACCTGTGCCTTTACTTTTTCTGTAATTACAGAAGGATCAGTTGTATAACGTAGCTCAATGTAATCAGGATCGAGAGGCCCGAAATGAACATGAGCGTCATTAAAGCCAGGGATCACCAGCCTTCCTTTTGCGTCAATAACCTCGGTCACCACTTCGTCAATATATCCTGAGATCTTTTCAGTTGAGCCAACGGCCAGAATTGTTTCACCTTTTACAGCAACCGCTTCGGCTGAAGGATTTTCACTGTCGATTGTAAGAACCTTCCCGTTAATTATTACCAGGCCAGCTTTTTCCTGTGAATTGCATGAATGGTTTATAAACATTGAAATAATTGATATTAAGAATATTAGTTTTTTCATTTTTCAAATTATTTTTTTCTGAAATATATGAAATATTTCTACTTAAGGAATTACCCTTGGTGATCCTTTGTGTTATCCTTAGTGTCCCTTTGTGGTTAAATATTTTTTTACACAAAGTCGCACAAAGTACTCACTAAGGTTCACGAAGGAGTCTCTAATATTAAGACAATTTAACTTCTTGTTAAGAATTTTATGAGATTATTAGGATGGCTCATACCTTAAAAGAGATAAATTCGCAAAAAATAAAAGGAATGAACATAGCACTTATCGGATATGGCAGGATGGGCCATGAAATTGAAGAAATAGCAGTTGCCAGGGGGCATGCTATAAAACTGGTTATCGATATTGACAATACTGGAGATCTGAACAAAGAAAATATGAAGGATATAGATATTGTCATCGAATTCTCGTCTCCCCATTCGGCATTTGAAAATATTTCAAGGTGCCTCAGCATGAAAATACCTGTTGTCAGCGGGACGACCGGATGGCTTAATGATTATGATAAAGCTGAAGATATATGCAAGAAGAACCGGACAGCATTCATTCACTCCTCGAATTTCAGCATCGGGGTCAACCTGCTTTTCCGGCTTAGCACCGAGCTGGCAAAACAGATGGCACATTATAAGGATTATACCGTTTCCATCGAAGAGATACATCATACAAAAAAGCTTGATTCTCCAAGCGGAACGGCGATCTTTATTGCTGACGGCATCAAAAATCAGCACCCGGGGTATAAAGGGTGGTGCTTTGAATACCAGAAGGAGGACAATTTAATACCTGTTCGTTCCGTTCGTGAAGGCGTTGTTCCCGGCACCCATACAGTGTTGTGGGATTCGATGGTTGACACCATAAGCATAAGGCATGAAGCCAAAAACAGGAAAGGATTTGCACTGGGTGCCGTCATAGCCGCTGAGTTCATCCGGAATAGAAAAGGTGTATTCACAATGGACGATATACTAGGATTCTGATTAATTTCTTTACTTTTACCGCTTCAAAAATCAATACTGACATGATTCCCAGGATTCCGAAAAAATATATAAGGTTTGCAATTGCAGCCATCATTTACATCCTTGTGGTGGTATGGATTGGTAATTACTGGCTTCTGCTAGGGTTACCTGTAATATTTGACATGTATGTAACGGAGAAGGTAAACTGGACATTCTGGAAGAGGAGGGACGGGAACAACAGTTCTTTCATTGAATGGCTGGATGCCCTGATTTTTGCCGTCATCGCGGTTACGCTTATCAATATTTTTCTTTTTCAGAACTACCGTATTCCTACTCCCTCGATGGAAAAATCACTGCTTATCGGAGATCATCTGTTTGTAAGCAAGCTGGCATATGGCCCGAGAATGCCGAATACACCCATTGCTTTCCCGTTCACCCAGCATACAATACCAATTATTAAAACCAGATCATGGTCAAATCTCGTGCTTTGGCCATACAAGCGACTTACTGGAAGCGGCAAGGTTAAAAGGTTTGATCCGATAGTATTCAACTTTCCGGAGGGCGACACGGTTGTTCTCGAGGAAACGGCCGTAAGCTATTATGAGATAGTCAGAAGAAATGCCCGTGGAATGCAGGAGAGAGATAGCTATATCACACTGAAGCAGAGACCGGCAAGCGATTTTATTCCGGCTGCACGGAAAGAACTCTGGGACAGGTTCAACATCATTTACCGGCCGGTGGACAGAAGAGATAACTACGTAAAAAGATGTGTGGGACTGCCCGGGGATACAATAACTGTAAGGACAGGAGTGCTATACGTGAATGGTGACCCGGCTCCGGAGAGTGAAGGTCAGCAGACAACATATAGTGTGGTGACGAATGGAACCACCATAAACCCAAAAGCGTTTGAACGACTGAAAATTGCCAGGTCCGACCAGACAATGATTTCCGGATCGGCTTATTTTTTACCGCTGACAAAACAGAACGCAGAGACTATCTCAAAGTTTGTGAATGTAAAGGATGTCAATGCAATATATGAACCGGAAGGGAAACACGATCCGAGGATGTTCCCATATGATCCGGATCTCAAATGGAATGAAGATAATTACGGTCCGCTATGGATACCGGTTAAGGGAACTACAGTAAGCCTTGATACTTCAAATCTCTGTTTCTATGAGCATATTATCGATGTCTATGAGGAGAATAACATCAGGGTTGCCGGGGGTACTATATTTATTAATGGTACACCTGCTGATTCCTATACCTTTAAGATGGATTATTATTTCATGATGGGCGATAACCGCCACAACTCAGCTGATTCAAGATACTGGGGTTTCGTTCCTGAGGATCATATAATAGGCAAGCCGAAGTTCATCTGGCTTTCAATCAATAAGGAAGCCAAAGGATTGAAGAAGATAAGATGGAACAGGTTGCTGATGAAGGTGAGATAATCACTTCACCTTATCCACTACAGCCTTGAAGGCTTCGGGATGGTTCATTGCCAGGTCAGCAAGTGTTTTCCTGTTGAGTGCGATACCTTTATTCTCGAGCTTACCGATAAATTCCGAATAGCTCATGTCATACTGACGCACACCCGCATTGATTCTTTGTATCCACAATGACCTGAACTCACCTTTTTTCTTACGCCTGTCACGGTAGGCATAGCCCAGACCCTTATCAAGCGTGTTTTTTGCTACTGTGAATACATTTCTTCTTGAAAGAAAGTTTCCTTTTGTCTGCTTGAGAACCTTCTTTCTTCTGGCTTTCGCCGCCACTGAATTAACTGATCTTGGCATAACTCATTTTTTTTGAAAGTCAGCGTTCCTTTTTCCGGGACTCTTATTAGCTGAACATTCGGTTTGTATTATTTTCTTGATTTCTCAATCGTTAACAATTATCTGCTTGCAAGTAAAAGCTTTACGTTCTTTTTGTCTGCTTTGTCAACCTGTCCGAAATATGATAGATTTCTCTTGCGCTTCGTGGCTTTCTTTGTCAGGATGTGACTCTTGTATGCATGTTTACGTTTGATCTTACCTGTTCCGGTGAGAGAGAATCTCTTTTTGGCACCGGGATTTGTTTTCATTTTTGGCATTTCCGTACAATATATATTTAAACTACTTCTTCTTTTTTGGTGAGAAGGAGATGATCATCCTTTTACCTTCCAGCCTGGGCAGCTGTTCAACCTTTCCGTATTCCTCAAGGTCACTGGCAAACCTCAGCAGGAGCACTTCGCCCTGTTCCTTGAACAATATTGAACGTCCCTTGAAAAATACGTACGCCCTTACTTTTGCACCGTCTTCAAGGAATTTGATGGCATGCCTGAGCTTAAAATTATAATCGTGATCATCAGTATTGGGACCAAATCTTATCTCTTTCACCACAATCTTTGCTGCCTTCGCCTTGATCTCCTTCTGTTTCTTCTTCTGCTGGTAGAGAAACTTCTGATAATCAATAATTTTACATACAGGGGGATCCGCATTCGGGGAAATTTCCACAAGATCGAGCTCCAGTTTGTCTGCCAGCCTGAGGGCATCCTGGACGCTCATGACTTCTGTTTCTATTTCATCACCTACAACCCTGACCACTTTTGCAGTGATCCTGTTGTTGATTTTATGAGCCGGCTGGGTGATCCTGCCGGGATTTCTTCTGATTGGCCCGGTTATAACTATTTCCTCCTAATTTTTGTTAATACTAAGTTTATTCTATATGCAGTTACAATGCAATTTCCTTGTCTATCTCTTCACGAATGAAATTAACAAATTCGTTGATTTTCATAACTCCCTTGTCTCCCTCACCCTGTTTTCTTACTGAAACAGTTCCGCTTTCAACCTCTTTTTCCCCTATTATCAGAAGATATGGGATCCTCTTTAATTCATTATCCCTGATCTTCTTACCTATCTTTTCACTCCTGTCATCAATCAGTGTGCAAATATCGGAATTATTTAGAACTTCCAAAATATTTCCTGCATAATCGTTGAATTTTTCACTGATTGGCAGCAGAACTGCTTTTTCGGGTGCAAGCCATAGAGGAAATTTCCCGGCTGTGTTTTCAATGAGAACAGCCACGAATCTTTCAAGCGAACCGAAGATTGTCCTGTGTATCATTACAGGCCTGTGTTTCTGATTATCGCTTCCGTTATATGTAAGGTCAAATCTTTCAGGAAGATTATAATCAACCTGTATGGTTCCAAGCTGCCATTTTCGGCCAATTGCATCCCTGACCATAAAATCAAGCTTGGGACCGTAAAATGCAGCTTCTCCCTCAACTACGGTCGTTATAAGGTTATTTTCTCCTGCAGCCTTTATAATATCACGTTCTGCTTTTTCCCAGTTCTCATCCGAACCTATGTATTTTTCCTTGTTATTGGGATCCCTTAGTGATATCTGAGCTGTGAAATCATTAAAATTCAATATTTTAAAAATATACAGGATAAGGTCAATAATACTTTTGAATTCCTCAACAAGCTGATCAGGTCTGCAGAAATGGTGGGCATCATCCTGGGTAAAGCTTCTTACTCTTGTAAGTCCGTGCAGCTCGCCGCTCTGTTCATACCTGTATACGGTCCCGAATTCAGCCATCCTCAGGGGGAACTCCTTATAGGAGTGCGGTGTCGCATTGTATATCTCACAGTGATGAGGACAGTTCATCGGCTTAAGCATGAACTGTTCACCTTCCTGCGGTGTAGACATAGGTTGAAAGGAAGTTGTGCCATATTTTTCATAATGGCCTGATAACTTATAGAGATTGACATTCCCTATATGAGGAGTTGTGACGATCTTATAACCTCTTTTTCTCAGTATGGATGTCAGGAAGTCTATCAGCTTCTGCCTGATATCCGATCCCCTTGGAAGCCAGAGAGGGAGGCCCATTCCTACCTTCGGGGAAAATGTAAAGAGTTCAAGTTCTTTCCCGATGCGCCTGTGATCCCTTATTTTAGCCTGCTCAAGCAATACAAGGTATTCATCCAGCATCTTCTGCTTCGGGAATGTTATACCGTATATCCTTGTGAGCATCCTGCGTTTTTCATCTCCTCTCCAGTAGGCGCCCGCTACGCTGGTAAGCTTAATGGCCTTTATCGGCCCCGTTGAAGGAAGATGCGGCCCGCGGCAGAGATCTGTAAATTCACCCTGGGTGTATAATGAAATTGTGCCATCCTCCAGCTCGCTGATAAGCTCAATTTTATATTCATCTCCCTTTTTCGTGAAGAGGGCAAGAGCTTCCTTTTTACTTACCTCCCTTCTTGTATATACAAGGTTTTGTGAAGCTAATTCCTTCATTTTATCCTCAACAGCCTTAAGGTCAGAGTCAGAAATGACCTTGCCGTCACCGGGATCTACATCATAATAAAAACCCGTCTCAATGGCAGGGCCTATCCCGAATTTTATTCCCGGGTAAAGATATTCAAGCGCTCCTGCCATAAGGTGTGCCGAAGAGTGCCAGAAAGCATGTTTTGCAGGCTCATCTTCCCATTTATGAAGCTTCAGGGTGGAATCCTTGCTGACAGGACGCGTAAGATCACATACCTCGCCGTTCACAGTTGCAGCATAAACCTCTTTTGCGAGTTGCGGACTTATCTGTTCAGCAATTTCCAGACTGTTTATCCCATCTTTGTACTCTTTTACTGATCCGTCGGGAAATGTTACCTTTATCATTCTGAAGCCTGTTTTTATTGGAGTGCAAAGATAATTATATTTTTTTTAAAGAGGCATTTTTAAAAGTGGCACACATTTTGACTTTAACATTACAGATACCAACACTTAAAGCAATGAAACTAACTACTTCCATAAGCAAGGCTGAGAAGCATGGAAATACTTGCATACAGGTTCCTTCCGGCCTTTTAAAATCAATTGATCTTAAGATGAAAAGGATAATCTATCTATTTCTGGTTCTGCCATTTATACTCTTTTCCTGCGAATCCACACCAGAGGCTCACTTTCTTGTCAATACTGACGAACCGGAGGTGGGACAGGATGTCCTGTTTACCAACGATTCACACAATGCGAAAAGGTTTGAATGGGATTTCGGCGATGGTTACGTCTCATCTGAGGCAGATCCGACACATTATTATACTGCAACAGGTACATATGAAGTTGTAATGACTGCTTTTTCAAAATCCGGACTCTCAGACCAGGCTTCCATCACTTTAGATGTAAAGATACCGACACTCCTGGAGATTGAGGTTGTAGAATGGTACGAAGAATATGATGTGGCAGGAGCAAGCGTAAGATTATATCCGACACTTGTGGACTGGGAAGCAGAGACAAATATGGAATCGGAAGGCTTCACTGACCAGGATGGATTCGTTGTATTCTCACACCTGGGACCCTATGTCTATTATGTTGACGTGTGGGAGCAGAACCATGATAACTATACTCTTGCATCAGAAGATGTAGCGAACATCAGGACTCCGGAAATAATGCCCCATAAGATCAACAGGTTTGTAGCATGGGTTGATGTGGCAGATCATAGCGGCAAGGGCGAAAGCAGGCGCGATAAGACACTGGTTATTAAGAAGCTTGAAAGAAAGACTGACGATAAATCACGGGACATCAACGAAACCGAAAACTGGCAGACACTATATAATAAAAGTATAAAACTGAAATAAGTAATCATTTAACTCCCCCCTTGAGGGGGTGTGGGGGGCGCAAGAACATCCCCCTGCCCTCCCGCTTGTGCGGGACAGGCTCTTCAAAGGGGGAATTTTTTTGTGATCTGACACCTTGAATCAACCAGTAACCAATATTTATTTCCCTTTAAACGCAATAATGCCGTCATACTTTGAGTATCCCTTATCCATTCTGACTGACATCTGCGGAATACGGTTACCCTTCATAGTGGCGCAGCCCGTCTCGCCGTATTTATTGATGGCCACGAACTTTTCACTGGGATAATAATCAGGATTTACATTCCTGTAATGATTAACGATCATCTGCAGGGCATCTTCACACGCCTGCTGTGGAGTACGGCCTTCCTTCATCCTGAGGACCATATAATACGAGGCACATGATTTTATTACATCTTCTCCGCGGCCTGTTGCTCCGGCAGCTCCAACCTCATTGTCAACATAGAGTCCTGCGCCAATTATCGGTGAATCGCCGACACGGCCATTCAGCTTGAAGCTCAGCCCGCTCGTAGTAGTGCAACCTGCAATATCTCCGTTCAGGTCGATGGCAAGTACGTTTGTTGTACCGTAATGATGCTCAATATCAGGGAAATCGTGCCAGTATGATTCTTTTTTCTGAAGATTCTGCAGATGTTCCGGAGCGCCCCAGTCATCGGAGGGACTCATTTCCTCTTTCCAGCGGAGCCATATCTTCCTTGCTTTTTCGGTTAGTAAGTTCTCCTCCTGAAATCCCCACGCTTTTGCAAATTCGAGAGCACCAGCACCCACCAGCAGCACGTGATCGGTATGTTGCATCACTAGCCTTGACACTGAAGCAGGTGTTTTGATGTTCTCAAGACATGCAACTGCCCCCGCTGAATAGGTTTTCCCGTCCATGAAGGAAGCATCGAGCTGAACCACTCCTCTTTCATTAGGCAAACCTCCGTATCCCACACTGGTATCCTCAGGATCTGCTTCAATGACATTTGCAGCCTTTTCAACTGCATCAACGGCAGAACCTCCTTTTATGAGTATCTCCCATCCGGCTTCCATGGCCTTCTGGCCCGTCTCATTTGTGTGACTCGTAATTATCAGAGGTTTTATTCCTTTACCTTTATCCTGGAAAGCAAATCCATTTAGTGACGGAAGCATTAATGCTCCTGCACTTAGTCCAATAGTTCTGTCAAAAAAACTGCGTCGGGTAATGTTCTTTTTCATAGTAACAGATAATTTAAATTATTTTCAGAATGAATCTATTTCACGGTCATGTAAGTGTCAATCTATATATTGGCATCTCCCTTTTTATCCCGGATATTGATCGTCAGCGTATATTCGCCTTTTGATTTTATCGGGTTGGCCACAGTCAAAGCTGCTGAAAAAAGAAATACAAATAATGTTGTTCTCATTTTATGCAGAATATAATTTGGTGTTATTTGCCTTAAAAGATCCGTTCATTCAGCCATCCGGGGCGATTGGTCGTAATGCCTTTTACTCCCATTGAAATAAGCCGTTTTGCCTCTGCCGGATCATCCACAGTCCAGGAATAAACCTCAAGATTCAGTTTTTCAGCCTTTTCCATCACCGATTCCGTTATTATAGCATACCCAAGGCTTACTCCTTCAATATTTGCCGCCGGAACTTTGCTTAAGGTTGTCTCAAGCAGCGCAGCATTACTGCATAGCCAGTAACATGGATGCTCCGGAAAGGCCGCTTTGGTATCACAGATTATCTGAAAATCGAAACATATGAAAGTAAAGTTCCTGTTCTTTTGATGCTTGTCAATTTCTATTCTTAGGAACGGCAGAACTTCACTCTTGCATTTCAGCTCAATTACCAGTTCCTTACCGTCAGGCACTGTTTTTATCAGCTCTTTTAAATAAGGCAGTTTTTCTCCCCTGTATTTTTCGTTCTTGAAGGATCCGGCATCCAGCTTTCTGAGGACTTTGGAACCGGTTTCGCTTATTTTATGATCCTGTCCGGTACTCCTCTTTGTTGAGGCGTCATGACAGCAGACTATCTTATTGTCTTTTGACAGCCATATATCGCATTCAACAGCATCAGCGCCGCTTTCCCAGGCAACCTTAGCAGAAGCAACGGTATTCTCCGGAGCCAGGTATGATGCACCGCGATGCGCAATTATCTTAATCTGCCCGAAGGCTGTTGTAACGGTCAGCATGAACAGCGGGATTAAAAATCTTAACATTTGTGAAGAATAAAAAAATAATCACTGATAACCGGGGAAAGATTTCGTTTATTATCTTGCGAGCCGGTTTCCGCAAATATAAACAGCATTTATCAGCAATGAAAACCGGAACTTAAAAATAATTGTTATGAGTGATCTTTCAGGTACAGGAAGGGATAGTTTTTCCGGCAGGTTTGCCGTGGTTGCGGCAGTTGCCGGTTCAGCGGTTGGTCTGGGAAATATATGGAGATTCCCCTATATAACCGGTCAGAATGGAGGCGGCGCTTTTCTTCTGGTCTATCTCATCTGTGTTGTTGCAATCGGGATCCCGGTTATGGTGTCAGAGTTCATAATAGGACGTTCAGCGCAGAAGAATCCCTACGGGGCATTTAAAGCTCTTGCACCCGGAAAGCCGTGGTACCTGATCGGACTGATGGGCGTTGTGGCTGCATTCATGATCCTTGCGTTCTATACAACCGTCGCGGGATGGACTCTCGAGTATTTTTATCAGTCCGTAACCGGCAACTTAATAGGAAAAAGTGATGTTGAGCTGACCGGTATGTTTGACGGTTTCCTTAAGAGTTCTTTCCGTCCCCTTCTGTGGTTTCTTTTATTTATGGGATTCACAGGATTTATTATAATTTCCGGAGTCAGGAAGGGGATTGAGAAATATACCAAGGTAATGATGCCTTTCCTGTTTCTTCTGCTTATTTTACTATGTGTCAGGTCTCTTACACTTCCGGGTGCAAAAGCCGGACTTCAATTCCTGTTCCATCCGGATATGAGCAAGATCACCCCAAAAGTAATTCTTGAAGCTCTGGGTCAATCCTTCTTTTCGCTAAGTATTGGAATGGGAACCCTTATAACTTACGGTTCATATATTAAAAAAAGTGAGAATCTTGCTTCATCAGCGGGACTGGTAACGCTGGCCGATACTGCTGTGGCTGTTATTGCGGGAATTGCCATTTTCCCTGCACTTTTTGCTCTCGGCGGTTCCCCCGCATCCGGTAGCGGACTGGTATTCATTGTATTGCCCGGGATCTTTCAAAAGATGCCTCTTGGTAATATTTTTGCAATGATTTTCTTCCTTTTACTGTCCATTGCTGCCCTTACATCAACGATATCAGTCCTGGAGGTAATAGTGGCATATCTTGTTGAGGAGCTTAAGATGACCAGACGTAAGGCTACAATTGCCGCAACACTTGCTGTCTCAGTGCTTGGTGTGGTTACTGTTCTCTCATTCGGAAGTCTTGGTAATATAAGGATTTCCGGCAAGAACGTTTTTGAAATGCTGGAGTATCTAACCTCGAACATAATGCTGCCTGTAGGTGGATTCTTCATAGTCCTCTTTATTGGCTGGTTTTTCAGTCCGGCCCTTACCAGAAAGGAATTAACGAATGATGGCAGCCTTAAGGGAAGGCTGCTGCCTGTGTTCAGGTTTATCGTGAAATTCGCTGCACCGATTGCTATTGCAATGGTATTCCTCTATAGTCTGGGAATAATAAGATAGGCATTACGGCATTACAGTGTTATTATATATAAAACGCCCTAACGCCCTAACGCCCTGATACCTTTTATAGTTCATCCGAAAAGACCACTCCCGGCAGATCCCTCATATTATATCTTGAGGCCATTACTTCGCCGTAGGCACCTGCTGACCTGATAGCAATGATATCTCCTCTGCGTGTTTCTGGAAGCTCAATGAATTTTGCGAATGTGTCAGCCGATTCGCAGACTGGTCCGACAACGTCATACCTGAAAGTACTTCCTTCAGATGTAAGATTTTCTATTTTATGGTGCGCCTGATAGAGGGCAGGACGGATCAGATCGGTCATGCCGGCATCAATGATGGCGAACGTTGTATTGCTGCCATTCTTTATGTAAAGTACTTTTGAAATCAGAGACCCGCATTGTCCGGTCACTGCTCTGCCGGGTTCTAGATGAAGCTCCTGTCCCGGCCTCAGATCAATGAAATCATTTATCAGGTTGAAATACTCCGCAAATCCGGGATATCTCTCAGGATTCTCATAATCAATTCCCAGTCCGCCTCCGACATTGACAATTTTAATGTCAGCATTACGGGAAATAAACCAATCCTGCAGTTCATTGATATGATTGCAGAGGCTTTGAAAGACAGACATCTTTGTGATCTGGGAGCCTACATGAAAATGCATGCCTGACAGATAAACGTTCTTCATTTCACCCAGCCTTCTGAGAACTTCATCAAGTTCCCAGGTGTGTATTCCGAACTTGCTCTCCTCAATTCCGGTGGTTATGTATTTATGAGTGTGTGCGTCAATTAACGGATTGATCCTTAGTGCAATTCTGACAGATTTATTTTGCAGGGAAGCAAAATGGTTGATAACTTCGATCTCCGGGATGGATTCACAGTTGAAACAAAAGATACCTGCCCTGATAGCGGCTTCAATGTCCCTGTCACTCTTTCCCACTCCTGCAAAAACAATATCACCAGGATTGAAACCGGCTGCCATTGCCGCTTCTATTTCATTCCAGCTTACACAATCAGCTCCGAATCCATAGGATGAAATGATATTCAATATTCTTGGATTTGAGTTGGCTTTTACTGCATAGTGTATTTTATATCCTGAATTAACGGACTCTTTCTTTAAACTACTCAGAGTCGTATTCAGAACATCGAGATCATAGTAATAGAAAGGTGTGGGCAGATCCCGGAATTTCTCTACTGTGTTTTTATCTATCATTTTCCTATTTAAAAAGATGTTTGCTTAGAAGTTTAAGTGCCTGGGTTTTATCTGATGTATCAACAAGGAGTGATAAGCTGTTGGGGCTTCCTCCGTATGATATCATCTTGAGCGGAATAGTATTGAGGGCCAGAAATATTTCAGGTGCCGATCCGGTACGTTCTGTTCTGAAATCACCTACAACACAGATTATGGTCTGATTCTTCTCAACTTCCACGGTTCCCAGTTCCCTCAGGTCCTGGGCGATCTGATTAAGGTAGTGCGGATTGTCGATAGTCAGTGATACGGCAATCTCAGATGTTGTAATCATATCTATAGGTGTTCTGTAAGCCTCAAATATTTCAAACACTTTTCTGAGAAAACCGTATGCCATAAGCATCCTGTCCGATCTTATCCTCAGGACAGAAATGCCATCTTTTGCTGCAACAGCCTTGTAATCAACAATTTGACTGCTTAATGTTATAAGAGTTCCTTCATCTTCCGGATCCATTGTGTTTTTCAGCCTTACAGGGATGTTCTTTTCACGCGCCGGATTGACGCTTGCAGGATGAAGTATCTTTGCCCCGAAGTATGCCAGTTCAGCGGCCTCATCAAAGGACAATTCTCGTATTATTTTAGTGTTATCAACATACCTTGGATCATTGTTCCGGAATCCGCTTATATCTGTCCAGATCTGGATCTCTTTTACTTTCAGTACAGCACCTATGATCGATGCTGAATAATCGCTGCCGCCCCGTTTCAGGTTATCAATTTCACCATATACATTCCGGCAGATAAATCCCTGTGTTATTATAATGGTTTCCGAACGATGCTTTTTGAGCTCCCTGTTTATATTTTCCCCGATATAATAATAATCGGGTTCCCCGTCCTTGTCTATCCGCATAAAATTCAAAGCGGAAAGAAGCACTGACTTTATCTCCCTCTCCTGGAGGAGTTGGAAGAATAATGATGTTGAAAGAAGCTCCCCCTGTGCAATAATTGCTTTTTCCTGAAGCTTTGTAAATACCCTGAGGGTGAAGTTATTGATGTAATCAAAATGGGAGTCGATAAGTTCATGTCCGGTTTTCCGAGAAGGTTCAGTCGAATACAGGTCGTGAACCACCTGGTGATAGGCAGCCCTGAGCGACTCTATTTTCGCGGATGCCTCATTAACATTGCCGGTATACAGAAGGTCAGTGATCTCCACCAGGTTGTTCGTGGTTCCTGACATGGCAGAAAGGACTACTATTTTTCTGTCCTTGTCGGTTATCAGCGGGATGAGAGCCCTCATCCTGTCGGGATTTCCTACGGAAGTCCCGCCGAATTTCATGATTTTTACAATCTCCATTTTTCTTTTTCAGTTATAAAAAAACCTGCACATCAGGCAGGTCACAGCATCAAAAAAATCTCATGTGAAAATGATGCGGACCTCAGAAAGGATGCATGATCAGCCACAACGATTTTTTATTCTGCTTCTTCATTTGTTTGCAATCAGGGAGCAAAAATATACTTTTCTGCAATACGATATAGTTTGATTGGATTTTTTTTGAATTTTTTGTTACATTTGCACCCGCTTTGATTTACAGATATAATATATTGTTCTTTTATTTTAATAAAATTTAAAGGTAAATAAGCCGTTGCGCCCCCTCGCTTTGCTCGGGGCAGGCTCTTGCGCCTTAACGCCTTTAAGCTTCATAATTGCCCAGATGGCGAAATTGGTAGACGCGCTAGTTTCAGGGACTAGTGTCAGCGATGATGTGCAGGTTCGAGTCCTGTTCTGGGCACCAAAAGCAGCGCAGAGCAAAGAGCGCAGGGCGCAGAGCGCAGAGCGCAGAGCGCAGAGCAGGAACCTATAAACCCTGAACCCTGAGCCCTGAGCCCTGAGCCCTGAGCCCTGAGCCCTGAGCCAGAAAACGCCCAGATGGTGAAATTGGTAGACACGCCAGCTTGAGGGGCTGGTGCCGGCAACGGTGTGCAAGTTCGAGTCTTGTTCTGGGCACCATGAAAACCAGATTGAAAAAATCAGTCTGGTTTTTCATTTTATTCTGCTCTTACTTTTTCCTGTAAAGTAAATTATTACATTTGCCCGGTGAGGTTATTTTTCTGATAAAATAGTTATGCAAAAGATAAATGATTTTCTGGTGATGCTCGACGGCTATATAGGAGGGCATCCATGGTTCGTCATTCTGCTTCTCGGTACAGGAATATTCTTTACTCTTTATCTTAGATTTCCGCAGTTCAGGTATTTCCGTCACGCAATTGATGTTGTAAAAGGAAAATATGATCACCATCTCGATATCGGCGACACATCTCATTTCCAGGCACTTTCAACTGCTCTGTCAGGTACTGTTGGTACCGGGAACATTGCAGGTGTTGCTTTAGCCATCCACCTCGGCGGTCCCGCAGCTCTGTTCTGGATGATGGTAACAGCTGCAATAGGGATGTGTACAAAATTTGTTGAGGTCACAATATCTCATAAATACCGTGACGTCCTGCCTGACGGAACAGTCTCCGGCGGCCCGATGTACTATATGAAAAAAAGACTCAACATCACCACAAAATCCGGAAAGATTATCAAAACAGGCGCTGTGATGGGAGCATTTTTCGCCGCTGCGACAGTACTCTCTTCATTTGGCACAGGAAGCCTCCCGCAGATAAACAGCATTTCAAATTCAATATTTGCCACATTCGGCCTTAAGCATATAATTACAGGAGCAATATTATCCATACTCCTTGCCCTGATCATTATCGGCGGGATAAAAAGGATCGCAAAAGTAACCGAAATGCTTGTTCCGGGAATGGCGATATTCTATTTTTTCGGAGCGCTCCTCGTTATAGGAACCAATTATCAGAACATAATTCCCTCAATCATATCCCTCTTCTCAACTGTATTCACAGGAACTGCAGCGGTCGGCGGATTTATGGGAGCATCGGTTGCCTTTGCAATAAACAGGGGAGTCAACAGGGGACTCTTTTCCAACGAATCGGGACAGGGTTCAGCGCCTATTGCCCACTCGGCGGCAAGAGCACCGGAACCGGTGTCTGAAGGAATGGTAGCAATACTCGAACCGTTTATTGATACTATTATTATATGTTTTCTTACGGGACTGGTCGTTCTTTCATCAGGAGTATGGAATGAAAAAATTGAAAACCAGTTCCAGAATGCAGATATGACATTCCTAAACCAGATATATAATGAAAATGTTCCTGACCAGAAGAAGATGGTGTCGGATCTTATTATGCATAAGAAGACGCTGCCTCTTTTTAACGGACAGATTGAAATCGTTGACGGAATGATGATCACACCTGTTTCACTTATAGTGTCAAGGTCAGTGGCTGAAGATTTCATATTCTATGACAGCAAGACGCCTTTTACAGGGAAAATAGATGTTGTTGAAGGCAAATGGAAGCCGGCATCACCTTCAGTCTCTGTGACCGGGAAATCGTTGATCCACAGTGCACCACTCACGGCAGAAGCCTTCAAACATAGCATCCTCGGAGACTGGGGTCAGTATATAGTGAGCATTGGGTTGCTGCTTTTTGCTTTCTCAACAGCTATTTCATGGTCTTACTATGGCGACAGGGCTCTGACCTACCTTGTAGGACCAAAATATGTCATGTGGTACAGGATCGTATTCGTCATAGCATTCTTCATTGCTTCTTTCACAGATACTACAATAATCTGGTCTCTTTCATACATAACCATCGCATTTATGGCTGTACCGAACCTGCTGGGTTTATGGCTGCTCAGAAAAGAGATAAAGACATCAATAGCATATTACTGGGTTGATTTCTCAAGGAAATATCCCGAAGACAGGATGTCTAAAAAATACCTTAAAAAAGGCAGGTTATAAGAATGAAAGGGTTGGCAATTCTATTTTTCTATTGAATCATATATTGCCTGTAATATATCTCCTCTTATATTAAGTTCCGATAACAGGTTATTGTTTCGTGTCGGATTCACCCTGTTGCTCAGGAAGACATAGCTTATTTCATATTCCGGATCCACCCACACGAACGTCCCGGTATATCCTGAATGTCCGAAACTGACAGGTGAGGCGCTTCCGGCCGGGTATGCATCCTTTTGAGTCAGTTCAGCATTATTGAGAAGCGGCTTGTCAAATCCCAGTCCGCGCCTGTTATCATTTTCAGGATGCTGAATCCTGGTATATCGTTCCAGCACCTCCATGTTGATGATCTGTTCCCCTCCGTAGGATCCCATGCGCCGATAGAGCTCCATAAGCTTCATCAGGTCATTGCCGGTTGCGAATAAGCCTGCATGCCCTGAGATGCCGCCAAGCATAGCCGCTCCCTCATCGTGCACAGTGCCGTGAAGCTGCTGCTTCCGGAACAGGGAATCATATTCTGTCGGTACTATCCGGCTGAGAGGATACTTCACCCATGGATTGAAACAGATATCATAAGCTCCAAGCTTGTGCCAGACATTTGCGGCAACATAATCATACCATTTCTCGCCGGCAAGCTTTTCAATTATTTCCGGGGAGATGATAAATGCAAGATCGGAATAGAGATATTTCTTCTCACCAATCGGTGATTTTTTTATTTCATTAAAGATCTTCTTCCTGTAGTTTTCGTTGATAAAAAGCCACTGAGCAACTTCCAGCGGATATTTATCCGATGATGTGTATTTGAAGATATTCCTTTTAAACTCCCCATTTTTTTTTACAGCCTCTCTCCAGAACGGGATCCATGAAACAAGCCCTGCCTGATGGGTCAGGATATCTGACATCAGCAGGTTCTCCTTGTTGGAATTTTTGTAAAAGGGCAGGTAGTGTCCAAGAATTTCGTCAGGAGAGAACCTGCCTTCACTGTCAAGTAGCATCAGCCCTGCAAGAGTGGAGGAGACTTTTGTTACCGAAGCCAGGTCATATATATCATCCTCCTCAACGCTTATCCTGTTATCATAGGAATGATATCCATAAGTCTTGCTGAATACTACCATTCCTTTCCTTGCGACTGTAATCTCGCAGCCGGGGAAAGCTTTGGCTGTCAGTCCGATATTAACTATTGAATCGATGCTTCCTTCAAGCAGCGCTGACGACATTCCTGCATTTTCCGGCAGCCCGTACCCCATCCTGATATTTCCCGGTGTTATAATTCCGAAATCGTATGGCCATATCTCGTTGATTGTTACGGGAAGGGACCCTCGTGCCCCTATCCCTCCGAAGATAAGCTGGGCCGACAGATCCTCGGTAAATTCATTCTCCTGGTACGAAAGAACAAGCCCGTCAGCTTCTCTCAGCGATCTTATCCTGCCGATGGCATAGGGATTTCCAAACCAGGTAATTATTGTCCGGTTATTATCAATCAGCTTATCCAGGAATGTTGTCATTTCAGTCCTGATACCGAATCCGGACTGAGGACGCTGGTCAGTTCCATATATTCCTGCAATCACAATATCGTAGGCGGATAGCCTGCTGAGCAGATCATCTGCAGCTTTTATATCTGACAGATCGATATAGTAATTATCTGAAGGCTTATATTTTGATATTAGTTTTTGAAACAGTGTTGTCCTGTTCTTGTTTACAGCAACGGTGGCTATTCTTATTTTATCGAGATTTTTAACTGGAACAATATTATTGTCATTTTTCAGCAGGGTGAGGGCGTTCGCATATAATTCCCGGATCAATGCTTTCGTCTCAACCGGTGACAGATTCTCACTTAGGTTTTCTTCATCAACGTATCCGGGCTGGTTGAGTCCTGCCCAATACTTTGCAGCCAGCACCCTGCGGCATTTTTCATTTATCACATCGCTGGATATAAGGCATGCTTTAATACCTGCATTTATTTCTTTCAGTGTGCGTTCAGGATCTTCCACATATTCAAGTACATCCATTCCTGCTTTCAATGATAATAAACCTGTTCCTTCCCTTGACGGATAATTCGTGATGCCTGCCATATTCATGGCAGCTGAAATAATTCCGTTATCCAGCAAGCCCTTCATAAACATAAGGGTTTTCCTGCTTACATTTTCAGGATCTTCACCAAAAGACCTGTAGTTTATTACAGGATTCTGAGGATTAATGTTAACATCAGCAACGGGAGCAAGGTTGATATGAATGCCTGCTCTTTTAAACTGTTCAGCAACTGCTTTACCCATCTGATAAATCAGTGAATCATCCCTTATTGCTCCAAGAGTCATCTGGTAAGGGAACCTGACTACCTCGTCCAGCCTCATTCCAAGACCCCATTCTCCGTCTTCGGCGAATATCAGCGGCACTCTTGAGATGCTCTGGAAATAGTTAAGCATTTCAGTCTGCTTCCCGGCAGTTCCCTCGAAAAAGACGACACCGCCAATACCTGATTTCTTAATTACATTGGACAGGTGGACCTCATGGCCCATTTCACGGTTTGAATAGGCATCAATCCATATAAGTTGTGCAATTTTTTCTTCCGGAGAAAGTGTGTTATATACAGAATCAACCCAGGGATGATCAATGTATTTTAAAAACGGAGGATCATCTTTTTGAGCATTCAGCATAAAAGCTATCTGGAAGAAAAGTATTACAAATATGTACCTGATTGATTTAATCTGCATTGTATATTTTGTCGGTTTAATGGGAATTCTTCCTGTAAAATTCAAGCGCTTTTTTTACAGACCCGTGGTTAAGAAGCAGGATCATTGCAGCCTCTCTCTGTATATTAAGCTCTTCTACCAGCATGCGTGTACCACGTTCAATAAGTTTCCTGTTCGTAAGCTGCATATTGACCATTTTGTTCCCTTTGACCCTTCCAAGCTTGATCATCACTGTTGTGGTTATCATATTCAGTATCATCTTCTGCGCCGTTCCTGCCTTAAGGCGTGTACTTCCGGTGACAAATTCCGGTCCCACTACAGCCACCACAGGTATTTCGGCAGCCCCTGCAAGCTTGCTGCCGGGATTGCATGTTATGCACCCGGTCAGTATCCCGTTCTCTCTGGCTTTCATTATGCCGCCCAGAACGTAAGGAGTCGATCCGGATGCGGCAATACCGATAACAGTGTCATTCTTGCTGATATTAAAGATCTTAAGCTCTTTCCATGCTTTTTCAGGATCATCCTCGGCCGCTTCCACTGACTTGCGCAGTGCAGTTTCGCCTCCGGCAATGAGCCCTATGACCATCGTACCCGGAATCCCGAAGGTGGGAGGGATCTCAGAGGCATCGAGAACACCAAGCCTCCCGCTGGTACCTGCCCCAAGGTAAAAGATACGCCCCCCCTTTTTCATCCTTGAGATAATCTTCTTTATCAGCTTCTCAATCTGGGGAATGACTTTCCGGACAGCCAGATGTACTTTGGAATCTTCCTGATTGATGCTTTTCAATAATTCTCCGACCATCATTTTTTCAAGATTGTCAAAATTTGAAGACGATTCGGTTATACTAACCTTTACTGGAGGATTTATTGGTTTTGCCATTATTCAGCCGTATCAAGATTGGTGATATGATATTTTATCAGGTCAGCCATGGGAGATAAAGTGATCTTACCCGGTCTCAGACCATGCTTTTTCAGGGATTCTTCAAGAAACGTCCTGAAATGAACAGAAATGCTTCCTGTGAAATGGACCGGCAATACCTTTGATTCAGGGTACTGGAGTATGTTTCTTATTATGAATTCGTCGAAGCTTGTGGTAACAATATCCTGTAATTCCTTAATCCCCATGTTGGCCGATATGAACCTGGCAAACTGCCCGAGAAACCTGTTGGGAAAAGGCTTCATATATACTTTCTCAAGTATCTCAGCCGGTGTTATTTTGTAACTATCAAAGAACAGGTCAATGACATCCTTCGGAACCTGTTTTTTCAGTACTGCTGAAACCAGTTTCCTTCCTATAACTGCTCCTCCTCCTTCATCACCCAGTATGTAGCCCAGCGGAGAGACATTTGCTGCAATGGATCTCCCGTCATAATAACATGAATTGGAACCTGTCCCCATGATACATGCAATACCCGCATCATTCTGGCACAGTGAACGGGCTGCTCCGAGCAGGTCGGTGCCTATGAATATCTCGCCGGCCGGGAAAACCCTGCTGATAGCCCCCTTTACAACATTGTTTTTGGCTTCACTGTTGCATCCGGTGCCGTAAAAATATATTTTGTCAAATGAATGTTCTGAAAGTTCAGGAAGCTCTTTTTTCAGGAGAAGATATATCTCATCAGCAGGAAGAAAATACGGATTTATACCTGCAGAGAACAATGATTCTCCTGGTTTTCCTTCCTTTATTATTTTCCATTCGGTTTTTGTCGAACCGCTGTCAGCAACGAGAATCATGAATAATGATTGTTTAATATGTTGTTGTACTTGAATGTGTTAAATACAGGATAGCTTTATTTTTTTTGTGTTTGCATACAAAAGTAAGTTAAAATTTGTAAGAAGAATAGTAAATTTAAAAACTTTATAAATTTGACCATTATTGCTTATATTTCAACCTTTACAGACTTCCTGATGAACAGCATTTTTTTTAAACGCATGGTAATAATCCCATGCTTAATTCTTTCAGGTTTTCAGGCGCTATATCCTCAGGTTAATGATAAGCTTGGCCGATCAGCAAAAGAGAGACTTAAAAGCTGGAAAAATCCTCTGACTGAATGGCAGCACATCGCCAAACCTGAGATTGATTCAGTCCTGGTTATGGAAGATCCGCAAAAAATTATTCTTTATTTTAAGCAGGATCTCTCTTATTACCCGTTCAGGGAAGATAGCTATAATCTGTTCCTGCAATCCTTCATAAAACCTCTCGGGAGGAAATTCCGCAGTTACAGCATAGATGTTATCACAAATAATTATTCACCCGGTCAGCTGATACCTAACTATTACCGTAAAGATATGCCGGTTGATTCATCACGTTTCCCGGTTGCCGGGAGAGTTAGGCCGGTCGTCGTCAGGAAGAAGAACGCGGAAACTTTTCAGAAGGGATTATCAGGTAATTCAGTGGCGCTATGGAACAGCCACGGTTACTATTTTGAGATGAACCTTGACCGGTGGGAATACCAGCGTGCAAAATTGTTCGGGACCGTGGAGGATATTTCGAACACCGGATTTGTGATCCCTTACCTTACAAAGATGCTGGAGAATGCCGGTGCTGCCGTTTACCTGCCGCGTGAGCGTGACATCCAGCTGAATGAGGTTATTGTCGATAATGACAGGTCAACAGGCAACTCTGAACTTGTACTACACCTTAATAATAATGTCCGGGAAGTATATAAGGGATTTATTCTCACAGATACACTGTTCCCGGGTTACAATCCTTTCAGGCATGGCACATCGCTTCGAATTTCAGGTGATTCGGCAGATTTTATTCCCGATATTCCTGAAAAAGGCGACTATGCCGTATATATCTCTTACCCGCTGCTGGAGGACAACAGCAGATCAGTCAGATATATTGTCAATCATACCGGAGGCAGAACAGAATACATTGTAAATCAAACAATTGGCGGTGGTACATGGATCTATATCGGGACTTTCAGATTTGACAGAGGAAAGAATCCGCATACCGGATCTGTAACGGTGAGAGGTTCGGAAACCAGCAGTGATCTTATTGCCCTTGATGCGGTAAAGTTTGGCGGAGGGATGGGGAACGTAGCCAGGCGTCCCTCACAGGAGATATTGATGAACCAGCAGTCAGTGAAGGAAAACAGCGCAGATGCTGTCAGGCAGGAATTACTTAACAGCGATGATTTCAGCTGGAAGCTGAGCGGAAAACCGAGATTTCTGGAAGCAGCAAGGTACTGGCTTCAGTATGCCGGCATGCCCGACACACTGGTTTACAGCCCGAATACTTATAAGAACGATTATAACGATGACTATCAATCAAGGGGTTTATGGGTGAACTATCTTACTGAACTGCAGCCAAAGGGTCTTGGATTGCCAGTCGATCTGTCGCTCGCCTTCCACACCGATGCAGGCATCACGGATGGTGATTCCATCATAGGAACACTCGCAATATGTTATACCTCAGCCGATAACGGTAAGTTCCCGGACGGGACATCCAGGATGGCAGGCAGAGATCTTTGCGATGTTGTTCAGACACAGATAGTAGAAGATATAAGGAGGATCTATGATCCTGACTGGACAAGAAGAGGATTATGGGACAGGCCTTATTCAGAAGCAAGAAGGCCCGGTGTACCTGCCATGCTTCTAGAACTGCTCTCGCATCAGAACCTGGCAGATATGAAGTATGGAATTGATCCTCGATTCAGATTCGAAGTATGCCGCTCCATATATAAAGGTATTCTGAAATACATCTCATATACAGAGAACAGGGATTATGCGGTTCAGCCTCTTCCGGTTTCAGATATGGCAATAACTCCCATGGGAGGCAAGACAATCAGGCTCTCATGGGAACCCGTGATTGATGTGAGCGAACCTTCATCAAGACCTGACAGATATAAGATCTATACACGTCTCGGTGATAACGGTTTTGATAATGGATTTATAGTGAATGGCACATCTGTTGAAATAGAGCTGGCTTCTTATGATTCGATCTGCAGCTTTAAGGTAACTGCAATAAATGAAGGAGGCGAAAGTTTTGATTCAGAAATACTCTCAGCAGGGATCAGTTCAGAAGCTTCAGGAAGTGTACTTGTTGTCAACGGATTTAACCGTATTTCCGGACCGGCATGGTTCGACACAGGGACGATGGCAGGGATTGCCTGGTGGGATGACCGCGGTGTGGCTGATCATTATGATATAATAACACTGGGAGACCAGTATGATTTCGACAGGGACAATCCATGGATTGATGATGACTCGCCGGGGTGGGGTGCATCATATTCAGATAAGGCCGGAAAGGCAATTCCCGGAAACAGCTTCGACTTCCCTTATATTCATGGAAGAGCAATCATGGCGGCAGGATACTCCTTTTATTCAGTTTCCGATGAATATTTTAATTCACCGGGTTCAAATGTCTCATCATTCAAAATAGTTGATCTTATTTTCGGAGAGGAAAAGACCACTCAGTTTTTTAATGATACATCCGGATACGATTTCAGGATATATACACCGGAATTCATCCGGAAGATCACCGAATTGACAGGTGCCGGTACAAATATCTTCATTTCAGGTTCCTATGTCGGATCTGACCTGTTCATGACAGGCGATTCGACTGCAGTAAAATTCGCCGGCGAAATACTTCATTTTACTCATCGCACAGGGCATACGGTCAGAACCGGGGATGTTTATTCAACTGATTATGCAAAGAGCAATTTTTCAGGTTCTTTCAGCTTTAATGCCGGTCATTCTGTTTCAATATATTCTGCCGAGGCTCCTGATGCAATTGAACCTTCTGGCAAAGGAGCCGTATGCTCTTTCCGTTATGCCGAAAATAACGCCGCGGCAGGCGTGGCATACAATGGAAATTATAAGACGTTAATACTGGGATTCCCTTTTGAGACGATCTTGTCTGAAAAACAGAGAGAACAACTGATGAAACAGATTTTAAGATATTTTGAAAAATAAGCTATAACCATGGAAAAGAAGATAACATGCTTTTTACCGCTCTCCGATCATGAAGCCGTACAGTATAATGTAAGTTCATTGAAAGCTTCCGGTGCAGTCGCTAAAATAGTTATTGTTGCAGCAAAAGACGCCGTTGAGAACTTTCCTGACCCGGATGTTTTATTCCTTGAAACGGAAGGTTTTACTGCAACGGCATCACTCAGGAAGATGTCCGGCCTTGTCGATACTGATTTCGTGCTGATCTATACCAAATCTTTTCCTCTCGATCCCGGCAGATTTGCACTGAAAAGAATGATCCAGGTTTGTGAAAACACGGGAGCAGGAATGGTCTATTCCGACTATTTTGAGAACAAAAACGGACAGCTTTCACCTCATCCGGTGATTGATTACCAGGAAGGAAGCCTGCGCGATGATTTCAATTTCGGATCGGTCATGCTTTACAGGGCATCCGCATTTATGGACGCCTGTAAAAACATGGACCAGGAATACAGGTTTGCAGGATTGTACGACCTGAGATTAAAAGTGTCTCAGGAACACTTATTGGTGCATATTCCTGAGATGCTCTATACCGAAACAGAGCTTGACACCCGCAAGTCAGGGGAGAAGCAGTTTGACTATGTTGATCCCAGGAACAGGGCTGTGCAGATTGAGATGGAAGAAGCCTGCACTGATCACCTTAAAAAGATCAGTGGCTGGCTGAAGCCTGTTTTTAAGGAGATAAGCTTTGATGCGGGAGAGTTTGGATATGAAGCATCAGTTATCATTCCTGTGAAAAACAGGGTAAAGACCATAAGCGATGCGATAAAATCGGTACTGAGCCAGGAAGCAAAATTCAAATTTAACCTGATTGTCATTGACAACCATTCAACCGACGGCACCACTGATGTGGTAAGGGCATTTACCAGAACTGATCAAAGAGTCATTCATATAATTCCTGAAAGGAATGACCTTGGTATCGGAGGGTGCTGGAATGAAGGGGTCTTCCATGAAAAGTGCGGGAAATTTGCTATCCAGCTTGACAGCGACGACCTCTATATTGACAACAATGTAATAACCCGGACAGTGGAAGCATTTTATTCCCAGAAATGTGCAATGGTCGTGGGATCATATAAAATGGTTAACTTCAATCTTGAGGATCTGCCTCCGGGTATTATAGACCATAAGGAGTGGACACCCGAAAATGGAAGGAATAATGCACTTAGAATTAATGGTTTAGGTGCTCCCAGGGCATTCTATACACCAGTGCTGAGAGAGATCAGGGTGCCAAATGTAAGCTATGGAGAGGATTATGCAGTGGGACTGGCGATAAGCCGACATTACCAGATCGGGAGGATCTATGAGCCTCTTTACCTGTGCCGCCGGTGGGAGGGAAATACCGATGCGGCTCTGGATGTCATTAAGACAAACGCGCATAACCTGTACAAGGACAGGCTGAGAACAATTGAGCTGCTGGCAAGGAAGCAGCTTAATAAAGTTAAAAATTAAATTTTTGTTTTGGAGTACTCGGACAAAATAGACGAACTCTTTTCTACCCAGCTCCGGGATTGGGAACTGGCTAAAGTCAATTACGGTCAGCTTGAAAAAGTCAGGACCAGGAAAATTGACTTTGGCACTTTTGAGGTTTTTGTTCAGTTTAACCCGGAAAGGATAAGATCGTCGGCAGCTAAAGTCGATTCGAAATCAATAGGAGCAAGACCATGTTTCCTTTGCGAAAAGAACAGGCTGCCTGAACAGCGGGGAGTCAGGTTTGAAAACAGGCTGACAATCCTGGTCAATCCGTTTCCCATATTCAGCCGGCACCTGACAATCCCCTCAGAACTTCATACGGATCAGCGGATCAGGAATAATTTCGACACGATGCTATCGCTTGCAAAAGCGTTGTCTTCCTTTATAATATTCTATAATGGTCCGCAATGCGGTGCTTCAGCTCCTGATCATTTTCATTTCCAGGCAGGCAACCAGGGATTCATACCGATAGAAAAGGATTTCCGCAACAGGAAACATTCTGTCCCGCTTTCAATTGAATCAGGTATTGAGATATGGCAATGGATCCGTTATCTGCGTGGCATAATTACGTTGAAAGGAGATGACAGGAAAAAGCTGGTTAAGGCTTTTGATCGTTTCCTTGACAGGCTATCAGAAGTTCAGTCAGACAAGCCTGAACCGATGCTGAATATACTGGCCGGCTATTCTTCTTCAGAATGGCTTATTCATATCATGCCCAGGAAGCAGCACAGGCCATTTCAGTTTTTTGCAGCGGGCAGCGATCAGATAGTACTCAGTCCTGCTGCCGTTGATCTGGGTGGTGTTATTGTAACTCCGAGGGAGGAGGATTTTAACAAGATCACCAGGTCTGATGTTGAAGATATCTTCGGACAGGTATGCTTTAACGAGAATGAATTGTCCGGCTTATTAAATGTACTGTTATGAGAGATAAGAAACAAGCGCCGGATTTGCAGGTTGGCATCTGTTCTGGTAAAGAGATCTCCTTCACACTTAACACATCATTCCGGACAGATATGGAAGATGGTCCGATGACAGGAGGATATATTGCCAGGTTTTCAGGCGGGAAAATCCTGCTGATAAATGGCAATAAAAAGCTGGAATCAGAAAGCCCTCTTTTGCTGATTCCCGAAGATATCCCGGATTCCTCCTTTACTCTTCATGCAGTGACAATAGGAGTTGATTTTCACTGGCAGCGTAAGGAGGATCAGGTTTTCAGGGGAAGTCTAAGAATTATTATCGAGGATGATAAGATCACAGCGGTAAATGTCCTTTCAATTGAAGATTACCTTACAAGCGTGATCTCATCGGAGATGCGTGCCACCTCTTCTGAAGAGTTCCTGAAAGCCCATGCAGTGATTTCCCGGAGCTGGCTGCTTGCCCAGATTGAAAAAAGCAGGAACATCGGGAAGGAAGGTAAACAGTATAATGCACATATCCGTACTGAAGATGAGGTAATTCGCTGGTATGACAGGGAAGATCATACCAGTTATGATGTCTGCGCTGATGATCACTGCCAGAGATACCAGGGTATAACACGAGCATCATCACCCGCAGTGGTGAAAGTGATTGAGAATACCTGTGGCGAGGTCATGACATATGACGGTGCAATCTGTGATACCCGTTATTATAAATGCTGCGGTGGTATGACAGAACTTTTTGAGAATGTATGGGAACCTGTGAATCATCCTTATCTTCAGAGAGTTATAGATAATCCCGTTCCCCTGGAAGGCTTCTCACTTGAAATGGATAGTGAAGAGACAGCAAGGAAATGGATCTTCGGAAATCCGGCTGCTTTCTGTAATACGACAGATAAGGAAATTCTGTCCCAGGTGCTGAATGATTATGATCAGGAAACAAATGATTTCTACCGGTGGAAGGTATCTCATAGTCAAAAGGAACTTAGTGAACTGGTTAAAGCCCGTACAGGTATTGATTTCGGAAACATAATTGATCTTATTCCGCTTGAAAGAGGTGTATCAGGCAGAATAAAGAGATTAAAAATTGAAGGTACGCTGAAAACCATGATTATCGGCAAGGAACTGGAGATAAGGAAGTCACTTTCAAAATCACATCTGTACAGCTCATGTTTTTTTGTTGAGCGGACCGGTGACGGAGAGGATGTGAAATTCATTCTTCATGGTGCAGGCTGGGGGCATGGCGTGGGACTCTGTCAGATCGGGGCTGCGGTTATGGGGGCAAAGGGATATAAATACAACGAAATACTGGATCATTATTTTCCCGGTGCTCAACTCGAAAAAATATATTGAACAGGAATATGAAGAGAATAATTACCATCTCAGTTTCATTTATACTATCTCTATACTCATCGTATGGACAGGGATGGGTACGGATCAACCAGCTGGGATATCTCCCGGTTTCAGTTAAAGTTGCAGTATTTATTTCCACTGAACCTGCAGCGGATAAAAGCTTCAGCATATGTGATGCAATAACTGACAGGACTGTTTTTAAAGGTAAGCCTGTTATATATGACGGAACAGAGTGGGGCATGAAGTCGGCTGCACGCCTTGACTTTTCACAGGTCGAATCTCCCGGAGGTTATTACATCGTAGTTAATGACACGCGGTCGGAACCATTCAGGATAGCAGCTGATGTTTATGACGGAACAGCAGATTATATCCTCCGTTATATGCGCCAGCAGAGATGCGGTTACAATCCATATTATGCTGATTCATGCCATACACATGACGGGTTCATTGTTGATCATCCCACACGGACCGGAGAGATAATTGATGCTGTGGGAGGGTGGCATGATGCAAGCGATTACCTTCAGTATGTAACCACTTCGGCAAATGCAGTTTACCAGATGCTGTTTGCCTGGTCAGAAAATCCGGGGATTTACAGTGACCATTATGATGCATCCGGCGATCCTGGAAGCAACGGGATCCCCGACATCCTTGATGAGGCTAAATGGGGAATCGACTGGCTTGTAAAAATGAATCCCGACAGCGGTGTAATGTTCAACCAGCTCGCTGACGACCGTGATCACAGGGGATTCAGGATACCGACAACAGATAAGGTGTCCTACGGAAACGGATTATACCGGCCGGTATATTTTGTCACGGGCAAATCGCAGGGATTGTCAAAATACAAGAACAGGACAACAGGTGTTTCATCTGTCGCAGGCAAGTATGCGTCAACCTTTGCACTGGGCTCTGAGGTCTTTAAAAAGTATGATCCAACCTTTTCCGAAAAGCTTGAATCAAAGGCTGAGGATGCCTGGGAGTTTGCTCTGACCGACCTGGGCAACACCCAGACCGCCTGCACTGTATCACCTTATTTTTATGAAGAAGATAACTGGGTCGATGACCTTGAACTTGGAGCATGGGCGCTATTCAGTCTCACCGGCGACTCTGCCTATCTGGTACAGGCTGATTACTGGGGCACGCTTGAACCTGTCACCCCATGGATAGAACAAGATACGGCAAGGCATTACCAGTTTTATCCCTTTGTCAACCTGGGGCATGCAAGCATAGGACAGTCAAGCACAAAATACTCGGCTAAATATATCGCCTTTATGAAGAAGGGACTTAGCCTGATGGAAGAAAGAAGAAAGAATGATCCGTTCAGGGTTAAAGTGCCATTTATCTGGTGTTCAAATAATTATGTAGCTGCGGCGCTTACGCAGCATATGTTGTATTCACAAGCAACCGGTGACAGGTCATTCAGGGAAACAGAAGCAGCTCTTCGGGACTGGCTGTTCGGATGCAATCCGTGGGGCACATCAATGATAAGCGGCTTGCCGGCCGGCGGCGACTACCCGTTGTATCCGCATGCAGCGCTTACTTCTATCCTGAAAAAGATACCGGAGGGAGGATTGATTGACGGACCGGTTTACGCGAGGATCTTTAACAACCTGATCGGTGTTGAATTATTGCGTCAGGATGAGTATAAAGCTTTCCAGAATGGGAAAGTTGTCTACCATGACGATACAGGCGATTACAGCACAAACGAACCTACTATGGATGGCACAGCCAGCCTTAGCTTCTGCCTCTCATCACTTGAGAGCGAAGGTCTGAAACAGGCATCCCGGGAACCGGGGACAATTACAGACCAGAACGGAGCGCTGATCAGAAAAAATATTGATGAAAAGGTGATCTGCCTCACATTTTCTGCTGATGAGTACGGCGAAGGAGCTGACCATATTCTTAATACCCTGAAGGCAAACAACGCTGGAGGTTCATTCTTCCTCACAGGCAATTTTCTGAGAAATCCCTCATTCTCTGATGTAGTAAGGAGAATCATTTCCGATGGTCATTTCATCGGTCCTCATTCCGACAAACACCTTCTTTATGCATCATGGGAGAAAAGAGATTCAACCCTGGTGACTAAGGATGATTTTATTTCAGATCTTAAGGCAAACTATATGGAGCTTCAGAAAAGGAAGGCCAAGATATCCGGAATAAAATACTTTCTTGCGCCGTATGAATGGTATAACTCTGTAATTGCTTCATGGACAGGCGATTTGGGAGGAAGGCTTATTAACTTTACTCCGGGCACAGGGACCAGTGCCGATTACACAACACCGGATATGCCGGGTTACAGATCCTCCGATGAACTGCTTAAGAGGCTTAAAGATTTTGAATCAACAGATCCTGACGGACTGAACGGCGCTATCATCCTGATCCACCTGGGCACACATCCTGACAGGACCGATAAATTCTACAATAAGCTCGAAGATATAATAGAGTATTTTTCTTCAAAAGGATATACATTTAAAAAGTTATAGAAACTTCTTTATGAACCAGTACAAAGACCGTTCACCGTGGGCATGGATACCAACCCTTTATTTCTTCCAGGGTATTCCTTACAGCATTGTAATGATAACATCCGGGCTCATTTACAAGACGATGGGTATCTCCATTGCCTCATTCGCATTCTGGACCAGCCTCCTTTATCTTCCCTGGGCGATAAAACCCCTGTGGAGTCCCTACATTGATGTTATCTCTACAAAACGGAACTGGGTTGTATGGACCCAGCTTCTGCTTGGAATTGCCTTTATTGCAGTGGGCATAGTCATGCCTGTTTCATTCTTCTACCCGATAACCCTGGGTATTTTCGCATTAATCGCAGTATCCTCGGCAAGCCACGATATCGCTGCCGACGGTTTTTATATGTATGCCCTTGACCAGCATAAACAGGCTTTTTTTGTCGGGATAAGGTCAACGTTTTACCGCTTTGCAATGCTAACCGCCCTCGGGCTGATACCGGTGGTTGCCGGGGTTATCCAGAAAAATACCGGGCTGGAACCTGTTACATTTGTTACAAGTTCTGTGCTTCCCGAAGAATACACACCATTCGATCCGTCTGAAATAAATATTGTCAGGACTGAGGGAGAACCATCATTGCTGCTTTTCCCGGGCGAACTGCTGGTTCCGGTGTACCAGGATGGAAAGTCGAAGCTGGATTCGGCTGTCGTTTATATTGCACTTTCGGCTCCACCTGAGGAGGGCGAAACCGTCGTAGTAAACGTTGCGCGAAAATCAGGAAGCAAGGATATCGACCTTTCAAAGAATCAGACCGGGAGATTTGAATTCACCAGCAGTAACTGGGATAAACCCGTGGCAGCATCAGTTAAGGTAAACCATAACCTTACTGACAAAACTTCTTCTGAATTTGTTGTAACCGCCGGCAATATAGCTTTCAGCTGGATGATATCACTTGCTATTCTCGGAGCTGTACTTCTGCTTCTTGCAATATATAACAGGATTTTCATGCCCCATCCTGATGAGAAAAGCACACGGGAAAAAATGGGATGGAACGTTTACAAGGAAGTTTTTGTTTCGTTCTTCACAAAACCAGGCATTATACCTGCGCTTATATTCTTCCTCCTTTACAGGCTTGGTGAATCCCAGCTTGTTAAAGTGGCAACGCCATTCCTTGTTGATTCAAGAAGTGCAGGCGGAATAGGACTTACCTCTGCCCAGTATGGCATCGCATACGGCACGATTGGGATGTTATGTCTTACCCTCGGAGGCATCCTCGGCGGGATAACTGCCGCAAAATTCGGCTTGAAAAAGCTGATATGGCTGATGGCTTTTAGCATGAATATCCCGATAAGTGTTTATATCTATCTTTCATTTTTTCAGCCAATGCCAGGGGATATAACCATTTATCTGTCGATCGCTCTTGAGCAATTCGGCTACGGTTTCGGATTTACTGCATATATGCTTTATATGCTTCATTTTGTTGGAGAAAGCAAGTACAAGACAGCCGAATATGCAATAGGTACTTCATTAATGGCGCTGGGAATGATGCTTCCGGGAATGATCTCGGGAAGCATGAAGGAGCTTCTTGGTTACCAGCATTTCTTTATTTACGTAATAATCTGTTCAATACCTGGCCTGATTGCTATAAAATTCCTGAAGATAAATCCTGCTTTCGGGATAAAAAAGAAGGGATAATAAGATGGATCTCTCCGGTTTACAGAAGGAACTTAAGGGTGATCTGTTCACGGATGACCTGCAGAGGATACTCTATGCAACTGATGCATCATCCTACAGGGAACTGCCGCTTGCTGTAACAAGACCAAAGGATAAGGATGATATACAGAAAATAATCAGTTTTGCCTCATCAGTAAGAAGTTCTGTAATACCCAGGGGAGGAGGTACATCCCTTGCAGGACAGGTGGTCGGTTCAGGCATTGTTGTGGATGTATCCAGATATATGAACCGCATCCTTGAATTCAATCGTGAGGAAAGATGGGTGATAGTCGAACCCGGAGTAATACTGGCTGAGCTGAACAAATTCCTTTTACCTCATGGATTGCAGTTCGGACCGGAAACTTCAACTGCCGACAGGTGCTGCATGGCAGGAATGCTGGGCAACAATTCATGCGGATTACATTCTATTATATACGGCAGTGTCAGGGATCATATCCTTGAAACGGATGTCATCCTGTCCGATGGATCCGAAGTCACCTTCAGGGAATTGACAACTGAAGAGTTTCTTGGTAAATGTAATGGTGATCCGGCCTCTCATGAAACATCCATCTACAGGAACATTCGTGATACATTATCGGATCCTGAAAACAGGACTGAAATAAGGGAACAATTTCCTCATCCTGATCTGAAGCGGCGCAACAACGGGTATGCCCTTGATTCACTGATGGATACTGATCCGTTCTGCGGAAACGGTAAGAGAATAAACATCTGCAAACTGCTTGCAGGTTCGGAAGGTACTCTTGCATTCACAACAAAGATGAAGCTGAACCTTATCCCGGTGCCTTCCGGCAAAACAGGTCTTATCTGTGCCCATTTCACAAGCCTGCAGGATGCTTTAAAAGCTAATATATTGATCCTCAGGCACAATCCGGCATCAATCGAAATGATCGATGATTTCATCCTGAATTGTACAAAAGAAAATATTGAACAGAAGAAAAACCGGTTTTTTATAAAGGGAGAACCTGCAATCGTACTGCTGATTGAGCTGATGCGGGATTCAGTGAGAGAGATTGAGGATGCCGCAGGGAATATTGAGAGGGAACTTACTCAGGCAGGTTATGGTTATCATTTCCCGCTATATACAAATATTGATGAAATACAGAAAGTATGGGCACTTCGCAAGGCAGGTCTGGGTGTTCTTCTGAACATTCCCGGGGAAAAAAGAAGTGTCCAGGTAATTGAGGATACCTCGGTTCTTCCTGAGTTTTTGCCTGAATATATCGTTGATTTTGAAAAGGTTCTGAAGAAATTTAATCTCAGCTGTGCATATTACGCTCATGTGGCAACAGGAGAGCTGCACCTCAGCCCTCTGCTGAACCTTAAGGATCCGGCAGATGTTGTTCTGTATCGTAACATGGCTGAGGAGATAGCCCGTCTAGTTAAGAAGTACAGGGGTTCTTTGAGCGGCGAGCATGGAGATGGACGGCTCCGCGGAGAATTCATTCCCTTCATGCTGGGACAGCATAATTACAGGCTCCTGAAAGAACTCAAGAGGAAATGGGATCCGGAAAATATTTTTAATCCCGGGAAGATCATCGATACTCCCCCGATGGACCAGAGTCTAAGGTACAGGATAGGAGAACAGCCGGCACCGCTTACGACCACTTTCAGATTTCCTGAAAAAGGCACGTTGCTTTTTGCAGTCGAAAAGTGCAGCGGTTCAGGCGACTGCCGGAAAAGCTCAATTATCGGAGGGACGATGTGTCCAACTTTCATGGCCACCGGCGACGAGGATAAATCAACACGAGGCAGGGCAAATATTTTGCGCGAATTCCTTACCCGTTCCGTACAGAAATATCCATGGGATCATGAGGAGATCTACCAGGTGATGGATCTCTGTCTTTCATGCAAGGCGTGTAAATCGGAATGCCCTTCCAATGTCGACATGACCAGGTTCAAGGCTGAATTCCTGCAGCATTATTATGAAATTCACGGTGTCCCTTTCAGGACCTGGCTGATCGGGTGGCTGCCGCGGATAAACAGACTGGGAATGGTTTTCCGTCCTGTAACTAATTTTATCACGGGTCTGGGGATCTTTAAGAAAATGATCGGTTTTGAGGAAAAGCGCAGGATACCTTCACTGTCAAAAACAACTCTGAAAGCCTGGGTACGCAGGCATCAGGACAATCAGACAGAAAAGAAGACCAGGGTTTATCTCTTTGCCGATGAATTCACAAACTACAATGAATCCGACCTGGGCATAAAAACTATCCTTCTCCTTGAGAAGCTGGGTTACCAGGTCTCTATCCCGAAACACAAGGAAAGCGGACGAACCTTCCTGTCCAGGGGAATGCTCAGGAGCGCGAAGAAAATTGCCAATAAAAACGTGCTGTTGCTGAAAGAGATAATTACTGAAGAGTCGCCCCTGTTAGGACTGGAGCCGTCAGCGATACTGACATTCAGGGATGAGTATCCTGAGATTGTCGACCCACGTTTACGTGATGATGCAGGAAGGCTGGGCGAGCGTGCTATATTGCTTGAAGAGTTTATCTGCCGGGAATTAGATAACGGAAAGATCACTTCGGGTCAGTTCACATCTGAAAAATTAAGTATTAAACTGCATGGTCATTGTCAGCAGAAAGCAATATCTTCAACTGGATTTACAAAGAGAATGCTTTCAATACCCGTCAATTATATGGTTGAGGAAATTCCGGGCGGATGTTGCGGGATGGCGGGAGCATTCGGGTATGAAAAGGAACATTACGAAATGAGCATGAAGATAGGGGAGATGGTGCTTTTCCCTGCCGTGAGGTCATCGTCAGAAGATACCATAATTGCTGCGCCCGGAACATCATGCAGGCACCACATATCAGAAGGTACGGGAAGAACCGCCCTGCACCCTGCAGAGATCCTGTTTGAAGCACTTATTAAAGAATGAGATTGGGATATAATTAAAACATGGAACTATGGAGATAGAAGGATTATCAAAGGTAGAGCAGTCGTTTTTCAACCACTCGGGGAGAAAAGATTTTTCCACTAAGATACCTTACATAATTGTAAAGAATTTCCCTGACCTTGGATTGATTACTTCACTGAGATTCCTGGAATGGCTGGCAGAAAATCCTGAAGGAATGATCAGTCTTCCGACCGGCAAGACCCCTGAATATTTTATAAAATGGACACAAAGGCTCCTGGAAGGCTGGAACAAGCCGGAGAACAGAAAGCTGATGGAAGAGAACGGGCTCTCCCTGACCAGGAAACCTTCGCTTAAAGGATTACATTTCGTTCAGATTGATGAGTTCTATCCCATTAATCCGAAACAGCAAAACAGCTTTTATGATTATGTGATGAATTATTATATAAAGGGATTTGATCTTGATCCTGCAAGGGCGCTTCTGATAAATGCCGACGAGATACCATTGTCCCGGGGTAAACATTTCTCCGAAGTATTCCCAGACAGGCGGATTGATCTGACCCTGAGGAACAGGGAGGCTGTTACTCAGCACGAAAAGCTGCAACAGGCTTCTCTTTTCAGCATAGATAACTGGTGTACCGGCTATGAGAACAGGATCAGGGAAATGGGAGGGATAGGCTTCTTCCTTGGCGGCATGGGCCCTGATGGACATATAGCATTCAATACGAGAGGCAGTGATCATAATTCCTCAACCCGTCTGACGGCAACAAACTTTGAAACTCAGGCTGCATCGGCTGGCGACCTTGGGGGAATTGAAGTGTCAAGGACCAGGCTTGTAATAACAATAGGGCTGGGGACAATTACCTACAATCCTGATGGTGTTACAATAATCTTCGCAGCCGGCGAGGCTAAGGCTCCTGTTGTGAGAAATGCTCTTGAAAATCCGCCTGATAACCTTTACCCGGCAACTGTCCTGCAAAGGCAGAAGAATGCTCGCTTCTACCTTACCGAGGGAGCAGCAGTTCTGCTTAATGACTGCATTGAAAAGTACTACAAGGAAGGCGAATGGACCTTTGAAAAAACGGAAAAGGCAATTTTTGACCTGTGTCAGAGAATTGATAAATACGCCCATAAACTGGAAATTGATGACCTCAGAAATGACAGGTACTGCAGCCTTGTTCCCGGCCTGAGTATGGAGCGGGTGAATGAAGTCATAGAAGCAACAAAAAAGAAAATGGAAGCCGGTAATGAAAAAGAACAAAATCAAACCTTTCTCCACACCGGACCCCATCATGACGATATAATGCTGGGGATTTTCCCATGTATTATTCCTCAGCTTCGAATTACTTCCAATAAATTTCATTTTGCAGTATTTACATCAGGATTTACTGCTGTTACAAACATTATGCTCCAGAATCTTCTTGAAGAGACACTTAATCATATAGAGCAGAATAAGATTAATATGATCGAATATCCGGATTTCTTTGATCAGGGATACAAATACAAATTTGATAAGGATGTGAGCCATTATCTTGATAAGATAGCGGCTAAAGATGAAGCAGGTAAATTAAGAGGTATCTGTCACAGGATGATCAGGGTAATGGTACATATTTACAGACTGAAATCCCGGGAAGAGCTGACAGACCGGATAAAAAAGAATATTGAATTATTGAAATCAAGCTATAGTGGGGAGAAGAATCCTCCTGATATTCAGAAGCTTAAAGGTATGCTCCGCGAATATGAGGAAGAGCTGGTTTGGGCTCATTACGGGGTTAAAGTTCAGGACATCGAGCACCTCCGTCTTGGATTCTATACCGGTGACATATTTACACCCCAGCCTCAAAGTGAGAGGGACGTAGAACCCATCCTTGATATGCTCAGACGCATTAAGCCTACAATTGTAAGCCTTGCTTTTGATCCGGAAGGATCAGGCCCCGATACTCATTATAAGGTTCTGCAGACACTCGCAGAAGCACTGCGGCAGTGGAAAAAGGAGACTGACACTTCGGCGCTCAGGATAATTGGTTACAGGAATGTGTGGTTCAGATTCCATCCCGCTGATGCTAATATATTCACTCCTGTATCCCTGAATTCAATGGCAGTGCTCGACCAGTCGTTCAGGAACTGCTATATAAGCCAGATTGATGCTTCATTCCCGAGCTATGAGCTTGACGGGCCTTTCAGCGATCTTTCCCAGCAAATATGGGTTGAACAGTTCAAACGTGTACAGCTGATCCTCGGTAAGGATTTCTTCTATCAACATGAAAGCCCGAAGATAAGGGCAACACACGGTATGATATTTCATAAGGAGATGAAGGTGGATGAGTTTCTCATTCATGCCCGTGAACTGGAAAAGAGCATGGAGGGAGAAGCAAGGTAGTTACAGATTATAATGAATCTCTTTCAATACAGGAAATAGTTACTGGCCCTGGTCTTGAAAGCCGGAATATCGCCGGTCCACAGATCAATTATGGAATCTACTCTCCAGGTCTTTGTGAACAGGGTTCTTACCTGGTCAGTTCCGCAAACCTTATCGAACATATCGAGCCTCGCCTTTTCACAGGTGGTAAATATGTCTTTTCCGGGCCATAGTTTCCATGCTTCCTGCAGTATGTAGAACTGAATGAGCGACAATGGTGCTTTTTTGATATCCGTCAGATGTACCTGGACCCCGTGTACCATTTTACCCTGTGAAACACTGTAATATGGTTTGTAATGAACGGGTCTGAAAATAACACCGGGAAGATCAAGCGAATTAAGGTTCCGGGCAAGCGAGTCAGCATCGTACCATTCAGTTGCAAACATCTGAAATGGCAATGTGTAACCGACTCCGATGCTTGCCACATACAATTCACCTATGATACCGGTGGCGGGATAATAGCAGGCTGTTACAGCATGAGGTATATGAGGAGAGGAGGGAACCCAGGGCAGCCCGGTATCCTCAAAGGACATATCTCTTTTCCATCCGTTCATCTTTATGACTTTCAGATCGCATTTTATGCCGTTTTCAAGAAGTCCTTCCCCGTTCAGGTATAATGCAAGCTCACCGACAGTCATCCCATGGACATAAGGGATAGGATACTGGCTCACAAAAGATGTAAATCCCTCCCTTACCAGCGGCCCTTCCATCCTGAACCCGTCAAGAGGATTAGGCCGGTCAAAGACGATAAACGGGATATTGCTTTCAGCGGCAGCCTCCATGGCAAGCCCCATGGTGCTGATATATGTGTATGACCTGGATCCGATATCCTGTATGTCATACACAAGAACATCTATCCCTGTAAGCATCTCTTTAGTCGGTTTTCTGGTGTTTCCATACAAGCTGTAAACGGGTAACCCTGTGGAAGGATCAGTTGCCGATCCTATGATCTCACCTGCAGTATAATCACCCCTAACTCCATGCTCAGGACCGTAAAGAGCGGTAAGTTTAACACCGGGTGCGTTATACAAAAGGTCAATACAGGATTTTAAATCCCTGTTTACTCCGGTAGGGTTGGTTATCAATCCCACTTTTTTGCCCTTTAATATTTCAAACTTGCTTTTAACAAGAACCTCCAGGCCTGTTTCAACAGGCTGTCCCTGCAGAGTGCAGGATACGATAAAAATATGAAATACCGTAAGAATTGTCATGAATGTAATAACTCTGTGTCTCATACATAGCTTTATTATGATGGCAATTTATAATTTTGTGAAATATGATACAACATTTTATAAAATTATGAGATTCAAAGTTATTCTGATCTTATTACTTCTGGTCACCGGATGCAGAACCAGGGAAGTGCCGCTTCAGATACAGAAAGATATTGACTCAATAGCAGTCAAATGGGTCCCTGATGAACGTGAGGGTATCTGCAGATTTACTGTGAATATGCAGACAGGTAATGCCATGGTAATAAAAGGCGAAACAAACTTGCCCGAAGCAAAAAATGAAATAATCAATTATCTGGGAAACACGGGACTGGAGATCTTTGACAGCCTTAAAATCCTTCCCGATCATTCAGGAACAGAAAAAAGGTGGGGATTGGTCACAGTAAGTGTCTGTAACATCAAAAGCAAACCATCCTTTGCAAGCGAACAGGTCTCTCAGGCTGTAATGGGAACCCCTGTGAAAATCCTTAAAACCGGCGGAAGCTGGCTGCTGATACAAACACCGGATCATTACCTTGGATGGACAACTGACAGCAGCATAAGTGAAATGGATGAAGATGAAATCGCAGACTGGAAACTGTCTGACAGATTGATATATACCTGTAAATCAGGCGATATCATGTCTGAAACTGACGGAAGCGGTGTAATCTCGGATATTATTGCCGGTGCTGTCCTGCAAAAGATATCAGAAAGCAGGGATTATTATACTGTGGAGCTTCCTGACGGAAGAAGGGGGATTGTCAGTAAAAAGGAGATAGCTGAGTTTGATAAGTGGTGTGCCGAAATCAAACCCGATCCTGACAGGATGATTCAATTTGCTGAATCGCTGAACGGCTCACCGTATATGTGGGGAGGAACATCTTCCAAGGCGATAGACTGCAGCGGATTTATCAAGATAATATTTTTTACAGGCGGTATCGTTCTGGCACGCGATGCCTCGCAGCAGTTTTTATACGGAGAGCCTGTTGACATTTCTTCATCCTGCGATTCTCTTGCACCGGGTGACCTGATCTTCTTTGGACATCTTAATGATAAGGGAGAAAAGCGAATCACACATGTTGGAATGTATATCGGCGATACAGAAGTGATACATTCATCCGGAATGGTCAGGATAAACAGCCTTGATTCGACCCGCATCAACTACAGCAGTTATCTGAAAAAAACAATAATGGGAGCACGCAGAGTTATCGGTGAAGATTCTCAGAAAGGAATAGAGTCAGTAGCTCATCATAGCTGGTATAACAATCTATAAAATGAAGAAAAGGGATTTTTTGAAATACTGCTCTTTGATGGCAGGTGCAATGATTTCCGGCAGAGCAGGTGCTATTGCTGCTCCGGTAAAAACAATATCCTCAATGAAACGAAAGAGTAAAACAATGAAGCTCACGTTTATACCGTATGAGCTTCAGCTTAAACATGTGTTTACGCTGGCGACCAGCTCACGCACCACTACACCAGTTGTGCTTACAGAAATTGAGTACGACGGACAAAAAGGTTACGGTGAAGCCTCAATGCCTCCATACCTGGGAGAAAGTCATGAAACAGTGATACAATTCCTTTCTCAGGTTAACCTTTCACAGTTTAAAGATCCTTTCCTCATTGAGGATATAGTGGAATATCTTGACGGAATCATGCCTGGCAACTACGCAGCAAAAGCCTCTGTAGACATAGCCCTGCATGACCTTGTCGGGAAGCTGACAGGGAAACCATGGTTCAGGCTCTGGGGCCTTGATCCTGAGAAAACTCCCTTTACAAGCTTTACGATCGGCATTGATACCCCTGAGGTCGTCCGGCAGAAAGTTGCTGAGGCAGAACCTTATAAAATACTGAAAGTAAAGCTTGGACTTGGCAATGATAAGGAAATGGTTGAAACTATAAGGAGCATATCGGACAAACCGATCTGTGTGGATGTCAACCAGGGATGGAAAGACAGGAACTACGCCCTTGAAATGGCATACTGGCTTAAAGAAAACAATGTAATATTCCTTGAGCAGCCGATGCCGAAAACCATGACAGATGATATTGCCTGGCTTAATGCAAATTCACCTGTCCCGGTTGTTGCGGATGAGGCGCTGCAGACAATAGATGACCTTCTCACGATGAAAGGAGTATATTCCGCAATAAACATCAAGCTGATGAAATGCGGAGGAATGAATGCGGCATACAAGATTGCCCTGATGGCAAGCGGGATGGGGATGAAGGTGATGATCGGTTGTATGACCGAAACATCATGTGCAATATCAGCGGCTGCGCAGCTTTCACCGCTGGCTCAATGGGCCGACCTGGATGGTAATCTGCTGATAAGCAACGATTGTTACGAAGGCGTTACCATCACTGATGGCAAGATAACCCTTAACGAAAAGCCCGGAATCGGAGTCACCGAAAAAATAAAAATGTTCCGGGACTGATAGACTTGTGATAAATATTTGATGGTCTACGACCATCCTAAATACCTCTTTAATCCGTTGAGTCTACAATAATTCGATGATCTTCGATCATCTGTACCTTCAGCAGAATTACCACCTTCATTTAACATCCTCGGAGAGGATCAAATTACTGTAGAAAAACAGGTTAAATAATAGTTGGATGGATGTAGACCATCGAATAATCACTTCTTTTGTTATTTTTATACGTTTTTCACACAACATAATATGGCAAAAGGCAGCAACCGGCTTGTTTCGCTTGATATATTCAGGGGATTAACAATCGCCTTCATGATTATAGTGAACACCCCAGGTAGCTGGAATTATGTCTATCCTCCCCTGAGCCATGCAAAATGGCATGGATGCACTCCCACCGATCTTGTTTTTCCTTTCTTCCTTTTCATAGTGGGCGTCTCAATGTGGTATTCTTTTAAGAAGTATGGACATGAGATCAACACCGGATCACTGCTGAGAATACTCAGACGGACACTTGCCATTTTTGCTGTTGGTATTTTCCTGGCAATATTCCCTTACTTCAACAGGGACTATTCAACACTCAGGATAATGGGAGTCCTCCAGCGGATTGCAGTTGCTTATGGTATAGGAGCTGTCATCTGCCTGGCAGTCAGACGTGAATATCTCTGGATTGTCACAGCCATACTCCTGGTTCTCTACTGGGCACTGCTGGCATTATTCGGCGGACCAGAACCATACAGCCTTGAAGGAAATCTTGTGCAGAAGGTTGATGCCGCAATACTTGGAACAAACCATCTGTACAAGGGATACGGAGTGCCTTTTGACCCTGAGGGATTGCTGAGTACACTGCCGGCAATAGGTACTGTCTTAATCGGGTATTTCATTGGCGAAATACTTGGCAAAGAAACACCATCAGGCAGAACAGTTTTAAAGCTCCTCCTGTTTGGAGTTGCATCAGCAGGACTGGGTCTTTTATGGGGCCTTGTCTTCCCGGTCAATAAACCGATATGGACAAGTTCATATGTGCTCTATACGGCAGGCTGGGCAATGGCAGTACTGGCTGTTATTTATTATCTTGCTGATGTTCTTAGATTCCAGAAATGGGGACTTTTTTTTATGGTATTCGGCATGAACGCCCTGTTCTCTTTCGTTCTTGCCGGAATATGGACACGATTGATGTATTTCATTAAAATACAGGAGAATACAAGCCTTTATTCATGGTTTTATGAAAAGATATGTGTTCCGGTCGCAGGAAATATGAACGGAAGCCTTATGTTTGCATTGGTACAAATGTTATTTATCTGGTTGATCGCTTTAATACTGTATAGAAAGAAGATACTGATAAGACTTTAAAGGTGCAACGGTGCAACGGTACAACGGTACAACGGTACAATGGTACAACGGTACAATGGTAACAAGACAAAAGCAACAAGCAACAAGCAACAAAAAGCTTAGGCGCCTGAAAACAGAACTGTTATAATTAAGATGACTGAGATTGAAATAATATCAGAAGGTTACAAAGAGCTGTTCGGCGGTTCAGATATTAAGACCACACCTCTTCCGAGATCAGGTTCCGACAGGAGATATTTCAGGATAGAAGAAGGCAGTAAGAGTATCATCGGAGCCTATAATCCCAATCTGGAGGAAAACGAAGCATTTGTGGGATTCACTAACCATTTCATTACCAAAAGCCTTCCTGTACCGGAAATTTACGGATACCTTCCCGGTAAATTTGTTTATTACCTGAAGGATCTTGGTGACACGAACCTGTACACATGGCTTCATGGCAGAAGTGATATCTCAAACTTCAATTCAGAAACGAAAGAACTCTACCGTAAAATAATTGATACACTGATCTTGTTTCAGACCGAAGGTATAAAAGGGCTTAATCTTGATCTCTGTTACCCGCACCGGAGCTTTGACCGCCAGTCAATGATGTGGGATCTCAATTATTTCAAGTACATGCTGCTGAAGCTTCTGGCAGTTCCTTTTAATGAACGCAGCCTTGAGCAAGACTTTGTCTCTCTGGCCGATTACCTGCTTGAAACGGGACAGGACTATTTCCTTTACAGGGACTTTCAGACAGCTAATATAATGGTAATCGGGAATGAACCATGGTTCATTGATTACCAGGGCGGCAGGAAAGGAGCTCCCCAGTACGATGTTGCCTCCCTGTTGTACGATGCAAAAATCCCGATGCTGCAGGCTGACAGGGATGAGATCCTTGATTATTATATTGAGAAATTCTGTCAGATATCACATGAGGATAAGACGAAATTCAGAGGCTATTATGCCGGATTCAGCATGATAAGGGTGATGCAGGCGCTGGGAGCTTTCGGCTTCAGAGGCCTGTATGAGCAGAAACCAACATTCACCGAAAGCATAGTACCGGGTGTCAGTCTGCTGACACAGATCATGCTTCTGGCTGAAAGCCATATTACACTGCCTGAATTATACCATACAGTCAGATCGATCCCTGAATCGCAAATATTTCAACGGCTTTCTTTAGAGCATCATTAAATTTTGTCGAATGAAGACAATGATCCTTGCAGCCGGAAAAGGCACACGGCTTGGAAAAATGACTGATAATATTCCAAAGGTGCTTCTTGAAGTGAACGGGAAGAGTCTCCTTCGTCTTGCTGTTGAGAATTGTTCAGCCTATGGATTTGAAGACATCATCATCAATGTGCATCACCTGGCAGATATGGTTGAGGATGAAATAGAAAGGCTGATCAGGGATGGATTTAAAATTACAATATCGGACGAAAGGGATATGCTCCTTGAAACTGGCGGCGGGCTCTTTAGGGCCAGGGATTTTTTTGATGCCAATCCATTCCTTTTATATAATGCTGATACAATTACTGACCTGGACCTTTCTGTGTTGTACCGGCATCACCTGAAAATGAAGGGACTGGCAACTCTTGCTGTCAGGAACCGCGAAGGGAAAAGGTATCTTCTCGTTGATAAGGAAGGCTTGATGAAAGGCTGGTGCAACAAAGTGACAGGAGAAAGAATTATTGCATGTGAGGAAACGGAAGATCTATCAGAAATAGCTTTTTCAGGAAGACATATCATTGAGCCCGAAATATTCAATTACATGAGTGATGGTGTTTATACCATGACAGCACTATATCTTCACCTGGCAGAATCACACAAAATCTTCACCTACAGGGAGGATGGAGGTTACTGGGTAACAGTCGGAACCCGGGATGACCTCGAAAACGCCAGGAAATTTTTCAGCAAATAAATTCCAAATTCCACATTAGAACTTAAATCCAAATTACGAAATCCGCAATCCGTAATTCTCAGATTTTCCAGAACGACCTGCTGAAGAGCGCAAATCCCGTGATGATCTCCAGCCTTCCTAATATCATAAGAAGGCTCAGGACTATTTTGCTAAGTTCAGGCATATGGGCATAATTGCTCATGGGTCCTGCGGTACCCAGTCCCGGACCTATTCCAGCCATGCAGGTTGCAACAGTACTTGCTGAAGTTACGGGATCCATGCCTGTAATAACAACAATGATGGTACCTGCTATAAAGATGAAAAGATAGAGTACAACGAAAGAGATTATGGTGTTATTTATGTTTTCCGTCACCATCCTTCCGCTAAGCCTGATTGATGCAAGTGCCCTGGGGTGGCTCAATTTTATAAAAACACTTTTTATGTTTTTCAGCACTATCAGGTGTCTTGCCATTTTTATCCCGCCGCTTGTTGATCCGGTCATCCCGCCGGCAAACATCAGGATAAATATCAGAACAAGACCGGCTGAAGGCCAGAAAAGATAATCTGTTGTTGCAAATCCGGTGCAGGTTATGATCGAAACGATCTGAAAATAGCCTTCCCTGAATGCTTCTTCAAAGGTACGGGTGGAACTGGAATGAAGGATAATAGTCGCTATTGCTCCTGCAATGATGACAACAGTTATGAAAAACCACAATTCCTCATTCTGTCTTACCTTCCTGAAATTGAATTTAAACAGATAATAGTATACAACCTGGCTTGTCCCTGCAAGCAGCATGAATATCATTACCACATACTGGCTGTAATCTGAATAAAATTGAATACTGTTATTCCTTGTTGAGAAACCTCCCGTTGCGATTGTCCCAAATGAGTGACAGACACTGTCAAACAGGGTCATATCACCCAGCCACAACAGAATAATTTCCGCAAGAGTGAGCCCCAGGTAAATTAACATCACTCTGAATCCGACAGCCTGTGTTTTTGGATGAATCTTTTCCTTCAATGAGGATTCAAGGCTGAATAACTGGTATCCTGATACTTTGAGCGAGGGCAGGATAATGATTACCAGCACAATTATTCCAAGGCCTCCTATCCAGTGAGTCAGGCTTCGGTAGAACAGAATTGAATACGGAAGGATCTCAACATCAGTTAGTATTGATGCTCCGGTGGTTGTAAATCCTGATGTTGATTCAAATACAGCATTGATGAAAGAAGAAATTGTACCGCTGATAAGGTATGGCAACGATCCGAACAAAGTAAGAGTAATCCACGAAAGAGTAACTGCCAGGTACCCGTCCCGCATGGTAATTTTGTTCGTGTCAGCTTTTGTGCTCGCAATACTGAAAACCAGGTAAATGAATAATGTTATCAGGGATGACAGTAAAAAAGGAGATGACTCCTCTTTATATATCAGTGCAACCGGAATACATAACAGGAATGAGATGGTTTCGATCAGAAGAATTATACTCAGGATCCTGAGTATAATCAAAGGATTGATAAGCTTCATACACCCCGGTTAAAAAGCCGGGTACAAATATAAACATATATTGGGATTTAAAGTCATTTGCTCCCGCGTCCTCGGTCCTCGTAAGCTGAACACCAGTTTCAGGCAGAGCCGATTATAGTCTCCAGAATGACCTTGTAAAGAGAACAAAAACCGTTATGATTTCAAGCCTTCCAACTATCATCAGCACGATGAAAACCAGCTTGCTGATTCCCGGGATGTGGGAATAATTGCATACCGGCCCCAGGGTCCCGAGTGCCGGACCAACATTACCTAATGTTGCTGCTACACCACTTGCTGAAGTAATGGGATCGAGCCCTGTCAGTATAATGACGATTGTACCTGACATGAAGATGAACAGGTAAATCATTACAAATGAGATTATCGAGGTATTTACTTTTTCCGAAAGAGGCAGTCCGTTTAGTTTTATTTGCGTGATAACATTCTGGTGAATAAGCTTTTTAAAAACACTCCTGATATTTTTAAGAACAATGAGGTGCCTTGCCATTTTGATACTGCTTGTAGATGAACCTGTATTTGCTCCTGCAAATAATAAAATAAATAACAGGATAACACCAGCAGGCGGCCATAATAAATAATCAGCGGTAACATAACCGGTTGTGGTGATAATTGAAATGACCTGAAAAAGTCCTTCCCTGAAAACCGGTTCATAGGGTGCGTTTGATTTTGAAAGTAATATTACCACGACAATAACCACAGAAATGGTGATCGTTCCTAAATAAAACCATAATTCTTCATTATTTTTTACTTTGCTGAACTGCAGTTTTATCATATAATAGTAAGCCACATAGCTGATACCTGATAACAGCATAAAAACTGTTATTACATACTGTGTATAGGCAGAGTATTCGGCAATACTTGCATTTCTGGTAGAGAATCCCCCTGTGGCAACCGTTCCGAAAGTATGGCATATGCTTTCAAAGAGATTCATTTCTCCAAGATATAGAAAGACAACTTCAGATACTGTAAGTCCGAGATATATAAATAATAACCTGAATCCGATTGCTTTTGTCTTTGGGTGTATTTTTTCTTTAAGGGATGATTCGAGGACCAATAATTGCTGGGCAGGTATCCTTAGTGAAGGCAGAATGATGATTACCAGAACTATAATTCCTAGTCCTCCGATCCAGTGAGTAAAACTTCTCCAGAAAAGAATCGAATACGGAAGACTTTCAATATCAGTTACTATCGAAGCTCCGGTTGTTGTGAATCCGGAAGCTGATTCAAAAAAAGCATCAATGAATGAAGGAATTGTACTGCTGATAAGATAAGGCAATGTGCCAATGAGTGAAAAAACAAGCCACGAAAGGGTTACAGCAAGGTAACTGTCGCGGTTGCTTATTTTAGTTGTATCTGCCTTTCTTGTAACAACCCTTAGAATAATAAATAAAATTCCGGTAATTACCGAAGAAAGAATGAATGGGAGCAAAGATTCTTTATAAATGACACCTACCGGCAGGCAGATCATGAATGAGATTGTCTCAATCAGAATAATTGAACTCAGTATCCTCAGGATTATCAGTGGATTGATCAGTTTCATAACCGGCAATATGTGAGTAAAGATAGTCAGAAAAAGTTTTTCCTGGATAGAATGAAATGAATGGCAGGTTACTTTATTCCGGATCTTAAAAAATCCATTGGATGGTCATTTTTTAATGTTATATTTGAAACAAACTGAAGTTTCAGGCTGAACCTTATCCTTATCAAAATCAGGTTATATGGGAAGAGTGTTGGTCATTGGAGCAGGGGGCGTCGGAACCGTGGTGGTCCATAAAATGGCTTCCCTGCCGGAGGTCTTCAGCGAAATAATGCTGGCCAGCCGCACAAAATCAAAATGCGACACCATTGCTGAAAGGATCGGAAAAGATCGGATCCGGACAGCACAGATTGATGCAGATAAGGTCCCGGAAATGGTAAAACTGATCAGATCGTATAATCCTGATATTGTGGTCAATGTTGCACTTCCGTACCAGGACCTTCATATAATGGATGCCTGCCTTGAAACCGGTGTTGCCTATCTCGACACTGCCAATTATGAACCTCTGGAAGAGGCTAAATTTGAATACAGCTGGCAGTGGGCATACCAGGAGCAATATCAGAAAGCGGGAATAACGGCGATCCTGGGATGCGGTTTTGATCCTGGCGTAACATCAGTATTTACAGCATATGCAGCAAAACATCATTTTGATGAGCTGCATTACCTCGATATTGTAGACTGCAATGCAGGTGATCACGGAAAACCGTTTGCAACAAATTTCAATCCTGAAATAAATATACGTGAAGTTACACAGAAAGGTAGGTACTGGGAGAACGGCGAATGGGTCCTTACAAAACCTCATCAGATCCATAAGCCTTTGACCTATCCCGGTATTGGTCCGAAAGAATCATACCTCATATATCATGAAGAACTGGAATCTCTTGTAAAGAATTATCCGACCCTTAAAAGAGCAAGGTTCTGGATGACCTTCGGACAGGAGTATCTGACACATCTTCGGGTAATTCAGAATATAGGCATGGCTGGTATTGAACCTGTTATGTTTGACGGAAGGGAAATTGTTCCTATAAAGTTCTTGAAAGCGGTACTCCCTGATCCGGGAGAGCTTGGTGAGAACTATAAAGGATGGACCTCTATAGGCTGCCGGATTGGAGGGCTAAAAGACGGAAAGGGAAAAACATATTACATCTATAATAATTGCAGCCATGAGGCTGCATATAAAGAGACAGGGGCTCAGGCAGTGAGTTATACAACGGGAGTCCCGGCTGCAATAGGCGCAATGATGTACCTGAAAGGAATCTGGAAAAAGCCGGGTGTATTCAACGTGGAAGAATTTGACCCTGATCCGTTCATGGAACAACTCAATTTACTGGGATTACCCTGGGTGGAACTACATGATGTTGACCTTGAATTATAACGGTACAGCGGTACAACGGTACAAAGGTACAAAGGCAAAAGGAACTATAGTGATAGACTACTCACAAATACCATCTCCGTGCTATGTAATTGATGAAGAAAGATTTAGAAATAATCTTTCTATAATTAAACGTGTCTCTGATGAATCAGGCGCTGAGATAATCCTGGCCTTCAAGGGATTTGCAACGTGGGGCGTGTTTGATATACTTAGGGAATATATTTCCGGCGCTGCCGCCAGCTCTTTGAACGAAGCCCGTCTTTGCTATGAGGAGATCGGTTCACCGGCTCATACCTATTCGCCGGTTTTTAAAGAAGCTGAGTTTGAAGAAATACTGAAATATAGTTCACATATCAGCTTCAACTCACTGAAACAATATAATAAATATTCGAATATTTTACAAAAATATTCGAATAATGTATCGCCGGGACTGAGAATAAATCCGGAGTTTTCTGAGATAAGCCATGGAATATATGATCCATGCTCACCGGGGTCGAGGCTGGGAATAACCTCAGATGATCTGAAGAGAGGCTTGCCTGAAGGTATTGAAGGACTTCATTTTCATGTGCTGTTTGAATCGGATTCCTATGCTCTGGAAAAAGTGCTTAATGTAGTTGAAGCCAAATTCGGCATGCATTTCCATGCACTGAAATGGATAAACATGGGTGGCGGTCACCTGATAACAGGCAAAAATTATGATACCGCTCACCTCATAAAAATATTGAAGGATTTCAGGAAAAGGACAGGGCTTCACATCATTCTTGAACCGGGAAGCGCTTTTGCCTGGGAAACCGGAGAATTGGTAGCAACAGTTGAAGATATTGTTGATAACCAGGGTATTAAAACAGCTATTCTTGATGTTTCCTTTACTGCTCATATGCCCGACTGCCTGGAAATGCCTTATAAACCGAAGATCATCGGAGCCACTGATCCGCTCCCAGGAAAACAAACATACCGTTTAGGCGGCAACTCATGCCTCTCGGGTGATTTCGTTGGCGACTGGTCGTTCGACAAAGAGCTAAAGCCAGGGCACAGGATCATCTTTCTTGATATGATCCATTATACAATGGTAAAAACCACCACCTTTAACGGCGTACATCATCCTTCTATCGGAATCTGGACAGGTGAAGGAAAATTCAGGCTGCTAAGGGAGTTCGGGTATGTAGATTATAAGGGAAGATTGTCTTGATCAAAAAAAATTTGACTCGATTTATTTTTTGGTATATCTTACGATTTATTTTCTGATAAAAAGGATTCTAAACCCGTATAGTTATGAAAACAAAGCTTTCCCTCTTGTGTCTTGTTTCTTTTGCCCTGAGCCAAGTCCCTCAAGGTTTCAATTACCAGGCTATTGTAAGGGACGGAGTAACCAAGCAGCCAATTATCTCTCAGCCCATATTGGTAAGGATAACGATAGAAAATGTGGCTGAATCTGCTGTTTACCAGGAGACTCATTCACTCTCCACAGATGAATTTGGCATAATGGCAATTGTTATAGGTGATGGGACCCCAACAGGAACGGATCTTTTTAAGGATATTGACTGGAATGAAGAACCTCTCTACATTTAGACAGAGCTTCAGTATCCGGTTGGAGGTTCCTATACCGAAATAGGAACTGCGCCGCTTATGTCTGTACCATATGCTATGGTTGCAGACAGCCTTTCAAGACCATTGACAAAGCTGACCGTTACAGGTGAGACTGCAGATATGGAGGAAGCATTGTTTGAAGTAAAGAACAAGGATGGCCAGACAATCTTTGCTGTTTACAACGAGGGAGTAAGAGCATATGTAAGTGATGGTGATGCAAAAGGAGTGAAGGGAGGTTTTGCCATCGGAGGATTTGGTACCGGTAAAGGACCGGCAACTCCATTTACATCACTGACACCTGAAAATTATCTCATTGGGCATAAATCAGGATCTTCAATTAAAAATGGTCTGTATAACTCATTTTTCGGTTACGAGGCAGGGATGAATAACACAGACGGTTACAGTAATATTTTTATCGGATACGGAACCGGACATCAAAACACTACCGGAGGTAATAACATAATTATAGGCAATGGTAGCGGATACCATAACCAGACAGGTGATTTAAACGTGATTATTGGTAATAGGGCAGGTTATTCAGGTACAAATGGATATGGCAATGTTTTTCTGGGTGACTCCGCAGGATTGGGAAATACCAGTGATTATAACGTACTTATTGGCAAAAGTACCGGTTTGTATAATGAAGGAAAGTATAATTCTTTTATGGGGTATGAAGCGGGCATGAGAAACACCACCGGAACATACAATGTATTCCTGGGTTTTAGGGCTGGAAGATACAATACCACCGGTTCTTACAATACTCTTGTTGGCTATCAGGCAGGGATGGCATCTGAAACCAAACCTTTAACAGGTAATAATAATGTCGTTCTTGGATATAATTCCGGAGCAAATCTGAGAAGCGGAAGAGATAATGTTTTTATCGGATATACTGCAGGTTACACTGCCTCTTCCGGATATGAAAATACCTTTATAGGGAAAGAAGCCGGGTATTTGGTCACAACGGGCAACTCAAATGTTGCCATTGGATATAAAGCTGGGAGAGGTATTACTACAAGTGACAGGAATTCTCTTATTGGAGAGTCATCCGGAGAAAACCTGGCTACAGGTATTGGTAATGCTTTTTTTGGAACGTATTCAGGCCGGTTAACAACATCGGGAGATTTTAATACTCTAATTGGATATGACTGTGGATATCAGGTCACTACTGGAAGCTGTAATACTTTTGTCGGATTTCAATCCGGCCGCGGCTGGGGCGCAAATGTAATAGGTGATTCTTCTGTCTTTATTGGCTATTTGGCCGGACAATATGAGTATAATTCTCAAAGACTATATATAGAAAACTCATATGCAGGTAAAAATAGTGCTTTAATCTATGGAGAATTTGATAATGACTTACTTGTTTTTAATGCGGATGTAGGTATAGGTACTTCAAATCCTGAAGGAACATTAGATGTGTGTAAAGATTTTCCTGTTTTATCTGTCAGAACCTCTGAAACATCAGGTACTGATGCTGTTGTAAGGATAGGGGGAGCCAGGACTACCAGTCTTACAGACGATTTGTCCAGGATTGAATTTTATAACTATGAATCGGGAGGGCCATTCGAATTAGCAAGAATTACAGCACGGAACGCAGATGGAACGAGTGGAACAAGTAATGGCGATATGTTATTCCAGGTTAATAATGGCTCCGGATTGATACAAGGAATGATTATTTCCGATAATGGAAGAGTTGGCATAGGCACTTCAAATCCTGCATGGAGATTCCAGGTTGGCGAGACTTCAAATTATGGTTGGGTTGCATCAAACGGATCCTGGGGTAGTTCATCTGACATAAGACAAAAAGAAAACATAAGAATACTTGATTCAGCCCTGAATAAGGTTCTCGAAATGAATGGTATATATTTTAATGTAATTGGGAATAATCCGGTTGAAGACAGAGAGGTTGGATTTATAGCACAGGAAATGGAAAAAATATTACCCGAAGTGGTTTCGGTAGATTCTGAAGGTTATAAGGGTATTTCTTATTCTCACATTACTGCATACGCCAGTTAATCTGACCACATTCCGCCGGAGTAAATTGACCACATCGAAGTTGGTCTTTTAAAAAGAGCTTTCTCACGCTAAAAAGTGGTTAAACAAATTTATCTTTTTTAATTCATTAT
>Ga0307379_10000309_pt1 | contig 84219 bp, 80 predicted proteins | sample UN2MG_FD_202237 | JGI IMG/M metagenome (GOLD analysis project Ga0307379, IMG submission 202237) | Soil microbial communities from Risofladan, Vaasa, Finland - UN-2 | ecosystem: Environmental > Terrestrial > Soil > Coastal area > Acid sulfate soil | place: Finland: Risofladan, Vaasa | collected... | reverse complement strand
TCCGGGGTTTCTGCTGCCGGATGCCACCGCTGATCTGATCGCGGCGGAAGACGATTGGCTGGAGCCGCATTTCTTCGATCCTGGCAGCGGCCGCTTCATTCAGAGCGTTCATACATTTCTCGTGCGCACCCCGCGGCACACGATCCTGATCGACACCTGCGTCGGCAATCACAAACAGCGCCCCTCGACCAAGGCCTGGCACATGCAGGACACGCCGTTCCTGGCCAGGCTGGCCGAGGCCGGCGTGCCGCCGGAGGCGGTTGACTATGTCATGTGCACGCATCTGCACGTCGACCATGTGGGCTGGAATACGCAGTTGCTGGATGGCCGCTGGGTGCCGACTTTCCCGAACGCCAAATACATCTTTCACAAACAGGAGTACGACCACTGGGTCGCGCATGGCGACTACGTAACCGAGGGCGCGGGATCGTCCGACGCTTTCTTCGAAGACAGTGTGCTGCCGGTGGTCGAGGCGGGACAGGCCCAGATCGTGGCCGGCGATTTCGGTCTCGATGACACGGTCTGGCTCGATCCGACGCCGGGGCATTCGCCGGGCCATGTCTGCGTGCGCGTGGCGTCGGGCGGGCGTGAGGCCGTCTTCTCCGGCGATCTGCTGCACCATCCCGTGCAGTGCGGGCGCCCGGACTGGAACAGCCGCTTCTGCTGGGACCTGGAGATGTCGGCAGCGACGCGGAAACGCTTCGTGGAGGCGCAGGCCGACAAGGACGTGCTGGTGCTGCCGGCCCATTTCGCAGCACCGACGGTGGGGCGGATCGTGGGCGCCGCCGATGGCTGCCGCTACGTGGTTTGATAGTGGGTCGGAAATGGTTTGAAATGGAAGATCCCTTGACAGAACGGCCCGCAAAATCTAGAACAAATCAAGAACAATATCGGGTAGACTCGGGTTTCCTATGTACCATCCAGGCCTCATACGCCAACGAGACAAGGCCAGTCCGGACAGGCTCGCGCGGCTGCGCGCCCGGATCGCGCACATCGAGCGCATCGGCGGCGTGCAGCAAGTCGTCTGCCCCCTCGGCGTGCCAGCGATCGACGAGGCCCTGCCCTGGGGCGGGCTGCCCCGGGGCGCACTCCACGAGATTGCCGGCGTCGCCGAGCGCGATCTGGCAGCGCAGAGCTTTGCCGCGGTCCTGCTCGGCGTGCTGGCCCAGACAGGCCGCGGAAGCCATGGGGGCCGGCCGGTACTCTGGATCGCATCCGATGAGGGACCTTACGCACCGGCGCTGCCGGGCTTCGGGCTCGATCCGGCCCAGGTAACCACGGTCCGCGTGCGGCGGCCGGCGGACGCGCTGTGGGCGCTGGAGGAAGCGGTGCGCTGTCCGTCACTGGCCGCCGTGCTCGCCGAGGGGGCCCGACCGGATTTCGCCCAAAGCCGACGCCTGCAGCTCGCCGCGAGCGAAAGCGGGGTCACCCCCATCCTCCTTCAACCTGCTCTCGATCCGCTGCCCTCAAGTGCCGCGGTCACGCGCTGGCAGGTCAAAGCGGCCAAGAGCACCCCGGAAAGCCGGGCGGAAGGAAGCGACGACAAAACAGTCGGGCCCGAGATGGTCGGATATGCACGCTGGCGGCTCGCCTTGCTGCGCTGCCGCGGCGGGCGCCCGCGAAACTGGCTGGTTGAGTGGAACCATGAAACGCCCTGTCTCGAAGCGCATCGTCTCGCTGTGGCTGCTGACACTCGCGACCGATCGGATCGCGCGCCAGTCGAACACAAAGCCGCCTGAAGCGAAGGGTGAAACACCCCTGGTCACCGCCGCGGGCGAGCGCGGGCGGCTCGTCGTGGCCGGCGTCAACCAGGCCGCACGCACGCTCGGCATAACCCCCATCATGGCGCTCGCCGATGCACGCGCGCTGGTGCCGGGGCTTGGCGTCGCGGAAGCCGATCCCATGGGCGATGCGAAGACGCTGGCCGGGCTGGCTGGCTGGTGCGGACGTTATACGCCCTGGGCCGCGGTCGAGGCCGGAACGCCGCCCGGCAGCGGCGGGCTCTGGCTCGACGTCACCGGCTGCGACCATCTCTTTGGCGGCGAGGCGGCGTTGCTCGACGACATGGTCCGGCGCCTGCAACGCCTCGGCTTCGCCGCCCGCGCGGCGCTGGCCGACACGCCCGGAGCGGCCTGGGCCTGGGCACGGTTCGGGGATCCGGGCGACCCGATCCTGCCGCCGGGCGGCGCCAAGGACGCGCTCGCCGATCTGCCGGTTGCCGCCTTGCGCCTGGCACCGGAGGACGTGGACACGCTCGGCCGGCTGGGCCTGCGGCGCATCGGCGCGCTTTACGACCTGCCGCGCGCGCCGCTGACCGCGCGTCTCGGGAGCGATGTCCGCCGGCGCCTCGAGCAGATGCTGGGCGCGCTGGCCGAGCCGATCTCGCCGCGACTGCCGGCGGCGCCCTTCACCGCCCGCCTCGCCTTCCCCGAACCGGTCGGCCTGCCAACGGACATCGAAGCCGCGCTCGAGCGCTTACTCGCCATGCTGTGCAGCCGTCTCGAGGCGGCACATCTGGGCGCGCGCCGGACCGTGTTCACCATCCACCGCGCCGATGGCAGCTTCGATACGGTCGGTGCCGGCGCCAGCCGGCCCAGCCGCGATCCCCGGCATCTGATGCGGCTGCTGGCCCCCAGCCTCGAGCGCCTCGACCCGGCGGGCCCCGACGGGCATAGCGGCGTAGAGGTTGCGGTCCTTGCTTTTCCAGTGGTGGCGGCTTTCGAAGCCGGGCAACGGGCGATGCCCCAAATCGGCGCGGGGAACGCGCATGAAGGCAACGGCACGCTTGTTCCGTCGTCGCGCCCGGCGCACACGGCCCGTACAGCGCAGCGCGATCCCGAGATCGCCGCCCTCGCCGACCGCCTCGCCGGCCGGCTGGGACCCGCAAACGTGCGTGCGCTGGGCCTGCGCGAAAGCCACTGGCCCGAGCGTGCCGCGCGCTCCCATGCGCTGCTCGACGGCCCACCGCCCATAAGCGCCAAACCACGGGACGGCCCGCCGCGCCCGCTCCGCCTGCTCGCCCGGCCCGAACCGGTCGAGGTAACGGGCGCGCCGGGGCGGCCTGCCGCCTTCCGCTGGCGCACATTCGCGCACAAGGTCACACGCATAGAAGGGCCCGAGCGGATCGCGCCGGAGTGGTGGCTGGCGCTTGGCGCGCCGCCGGGGGCCGCGCGCGACTACTACCGCATGGAGGATCGCGCGGGGCGGCGGTTTTGGCTGTACCGGGAGGTCGGGACGGAGAATGGGCAGCGAGCCGGGGATCGTGGGCGCTGGTTCCTGCACGGGCAGTTCGGGTGATGAAGCCAGTAAGCGTAAAAAATATTTGTAGGGGCGGGTTTCAAACCCGCCTCTACGAATAATTCGGGTCGTGAGATGGAGGGAATGCCTGTCACCATCTACGCGCAAGCAACCGCCTATGCCGAACTCGCGGTGGCGACCAATTTCAGCTTCCTGCGCGGGGCCTCGCATCCCGAGGAGCTGGTCGAGACGGCGGCGCGGCTGGGGCATCGTGCAATCGCGGTGGCCGACCGCAACACGCTGGCCGGGGTCGTACGCGCGCATATCGCGGCCAAACGCATTGGCATCCGGCTCGTCGTCGGCGCGCGGCTGGTGCTCGTGGACGGTTTCGAGACGCTGGCCTTTCCGACCAGCCGCGCCGCATACGGCCGGCTCTCGCGCCTGCTGACCCTCGGCAAGCGGCGCACCCAGAAGGGCGACTGCGCGATCGGTTTCGACGATCTGCTGGAGCATGGCGCGGGGCTGATCTTCGTGGCGTTGCCGCCATCCGAGCTAACCCAAGATTTCGCAGGCCGACTTGCCGCGCTGAAGGCGCTGGACGGATCGGATGCCTTCCTCGCCGCCGCGGCGCTCCTTCGCGGCGACGACACGCGGCGCCTTGCCATGCAGGCCAGGTACGCCGAGGCACATGACCTGGAGCTCGTCGCCACCAACGATGTGCATTACCACGTCCCGGAGCGGCGGGTACTGCAGGACGTGGTGAGCTGCATCCGCGAGCACTGCACGATCGGCGAGGCAGGCGCGCTGCTGGACGTCAATGCCGAGCGGCACCTGAAGACGCCGGCGGAGATGGCGGAGCTCTTCCGGCGCTACCCGGAGGCACTCGCGCGCACGGTCGAGATCGCCGAGCGCTGCAATTTCAGCCTCGACGAGCTGCGTTACGAATATCCGGTCGACCCTGTGCCCGGTAGCCGCAGCCCGCAGCAGGAGCTCGAGCGGCTCACCTGGATCGGGGCGCGGCGCTACTACCCCGGCGGCGTGCCCAACGATGTCCGCAAGGCGCTCGTACATGAGATCGAACTGATCGACCAGCTCGCCTACGCGCCCTACTTCCTCACCGTCCACGACATCGTCCGCTTCGCCCGCGAGCAAGATATCCTCTGCCAGGGCCGGGGCTCGGCGGCGAATTCGGCGGTCTGCTACGTACTCGGCATCACCGCGGTCGATCCGGGGCGGGTCGAGCTCCTGTTCGAGCGTTTTATCTCGGCCGAACGCAACGAGCCGCCCGATATCGACGTCGACTTCGAGCATGAGCGCCGCGAGGAGGTGATCCAGTACATCTACACAAAATACGGCCGCGAGCGCGCCGGCATCGCGGCGACCGTGATCACCTACCGCGCGCGCAGCGCCATCCGCGAGGTGGGCAAGGCGATGGGGCTCTCCGAGGACGCCGTCGGCGCGCTCGCGGGCACGGTCTGGGGCTGGTCGAGCGACGGCATCGAGGAGCGCGCGATCCGCGAGGCCGGGCTCGACCCGGCCGACCCGACACTGATGGCGGCGGCCGAACTGGCACGCGAGCTGATCGGCTTCCCCCGCCATCTCTCCCAACATGTCGGCGGCTTCGTCATCACCAAGGGCGCGCTCTGCGAGCTGGTGCCGATCGAGAACGGCGCCATGCCCGATCGCACCTTCATCGAATGGGACAAGGACGATCTCGACGCGCTGGGCATACTGAAGATCGACGTGCTCGGGCTCGGCATGCTGACCTGCATCCGCAAGGGCTTCGATCTCATCGAAACGCATTACGGAAGGCGCCTCAGCCTGGAGAGCGTGCCGGCCGAAGACCCGGCGGTCTATGACATGCTGTGCAAGGCGGACTCGATCGGCGTCTTCCAGGTCGAGAGCCGGGCCCAGATGTCGATGCTGCCGCGTCTGAAGCCCCGCAGCTTCTATGATCTCGTGATCGAGGTGGCGATCGTCCGGCCGGGGCCGATCCAGGGCGACATGGTGCATCCCTATCTGCGCCGGCGGAACGGCGAGGAGCGGGTCGAGTTCCCCTCCGAGGCGCTGCGCCAGGTACTCGGCAAGACCTTGGGCGTGCCGCTTTTCCAGGAACAGGCGATGCGCATCGCCATCGTCGCCGCGGGCTTCACGCCGAGCGAGGCCGACGGGCTGCGCCGCGCCATGGCGACCTTCCGCAAGACCGGTCAGATCCACGGCTTCCGCGACAAGATGATCGGCGGCATGATCGAACGCGGCTACGAGCCCGACTTCGCCGAACGCTGTTTCCGTCAGATCGAGGGCTTCGGCGATTACGGCTTTCCCGAAAGCCATTCGGCGAGCTTTTCGCTGCTGGTCTATGTCTCGGCCTGGCTCAAATGCCACTACCCGGCGGTGTTCGCAGCCGCCCTCCTCAACAGCCAGCCGATGGGCTTTTACGCCCCGGCCCAGATCGTACGCGACGCCCGTGAGCACAAGGTGACGGTACTGCCGGTCGATGTGAATGCGAGCGACTGGGATTGTACTCTTGAGCCCGTCCCTTATGACGAGCGCCCCCTCACCCCAGCCCTCTCCCGCGAGGGGAGAGGGAACCAGGGCACACCTGTCTTCTGCGCTCTCCCCTCGGAGGAGAGGGAGGGGCCTGCGGACAGCAGGCCGTGGGAGGGTGAAGGAGAGCGCGGCGACACGTCATTCGCGCTGCGGCTGGGCTTCCGCCAGATCAAGGGGATGCGCGAAGTCTATGCCGAGATGCTCGTCGCCGCGCGCGCCAATGGCTACCCCGACCCCTTGGCGCTGTGGCGGCGGTCGCGGCTGCCGCCGCCGGCGCTGGAGCGCCTGGCGCGCGCCGATGCCTTCACCTCGCAGGGGCTCGACCGGCGCGAGGCGCTGTGGGCGGTGAAGATCCTCGGGCCCGAGCCCCTGCCCCTCTTCGCCGCGGCGCAGGAGGATGAGCAGGCGAACGACCCGGCCGTGACGCTGCCCAAGATCGGGCTGGGCGAACAGGTGGTCGACGACTATGCGAGCCTACGGCTTTCCTTGAAGGCGCATCCGGTAAGCTTCCTGCGCGAACAGCTCGCCGGCCGGGGCGTCACGGCGAATGCGCGCCTACCCGAAATCAAACCCGGGCGGCGGATCACCGTGTGCGGCCTCGTGCTGGTGCGCCAGCGGCCGGGCAGCGCCAAGGGGGTGATCTTCGCCACGCTGGAGGACGAGACCGGGATCGCGAATGTGATCGTCTGGCCGCCGGTTTTCGAGCGCTCGCGCCGGATCGTGCTCGGGGCGCGGCTGATGAAGGTGACCGGGCGGCTCCAGCGCGAGGGCATCGTTATCCACATCGTCGCCGAAAAGCTGGAGGATATGACCCCCTCCCTGCTGACGCTGGCCACACATCCTCCTGGGGCCGACCACGCAATGGATGAAAGTGCCGAGGCGGCGATGGCGCGTGCCGACGAGGTCAAGCGGCCCGGTGTCGATCCGAGGGTACTGGAGCTGACGAAGATCCGCCATCGGCGGAATTATCCCTCGCGCGACTTCCACTAGTAGACTGGCTAGTAGACCACCGAAGTAGCAGCACTCACACGACCCGCGCTATCCAGTCCGATACCGCCTCGCGCTCTGCGGCGTCTAAATGCAACCCCATCTTAGTTCTCCGCCACAGCACATCGTCGGCTGCCCTCGCCCATTCCTTTTCGGCGAACCAGGCGAGCTCGCGCTCGTAGAGGCCAGCCCCGAAATGCAGCCCCATGTCCTTCGGCGAGCCGGCCCCTTCGAGCAGAGCCGGCGTCAGGCTGCCGTGGCGGCGCGCGAGGCCATGTAAGTGTTCCGCCGGCAGCCAGTCGAAAGACCGCGCCAAGCCCGCCAGATAGAGCGCGAAATCATGGTCGGGCATGTCTCCACCCGGCAGAACCGCAGTGTCGGTCCAGGGCCCGCCCTTGCGCGGAAACCAGGGAATAATGCGGTTCACGACCTTCTCGGCGAGCTTGCGGTGGGTGGTCAATTTGCCGCCGAAAACCGTGACCACCGGCGCGCGGGCGGGCAAATCCCCGTCGACAAAGAGCTTGTAGTCGCGCGAGACGGCCTTGGCCTGGGTACTGCCATCGTCGAACAGCGGGCGCACGCCCGCGAATGACCAGCGGACGTCGTCCGGCGCGATCGGCTTTGCCAGATATTCGCTTGCGGTGCGGCAGAGATAATCGATTTCACTCCCGCTCGCTGCCGGGGCGTGCCCCATGTCGTCCAGCGTTACCTCGGTGGTGCCGATCATCGAGAAATCGCGCTCGAACGGCAGGATGAAGATGACGCGCTCGTCGGGGTTCTGAAGGATCAACGCATGATCGCCATCATGCACGCGCGGCACCACGATGTGGCTTCCCTGAACCAGCCGGAGACCGCCGTCGAATTCGAGCTTGAAGACATCGCGCGCGACATCCTCGGCCCAGGGCCCGGCAACGTTGATGATGGCGCGGGCGGCGATCTGCTCCTTATGTTCGGTGTTTGTGCCTTGAAGCGAGACCCTCCAAAGCGGGCCTTCGCGGAGCGCGGCAACGATTGCGGTATGCGGTTGGACCGTCGCACCGTGGACGCCGGCCGCGCGCAGGGTGAGGATGACCAGACGCGCATCGTCAACCCAGCCATCGGAATAGACAAAGCCTTGCGTGAAACGTGGCGCCAGGCCCGCGCCCCATGGCCGTTCGCGCAGATCGACGCGGTGACTGTTCTTGAGTTCGGCCGCGCCGAGCACATCGTAGAGCATCAAGCCCAAGCGGATCATCCAGCGTGGGCGCAAGCCCGGCCGCCACGGCAGCACGAAATCAAGCGGCCAGGCGATGTGCGGCGCGGCGCGCAGAAGCCGCGCCCGCTCGGCCAGCGATTCGCGGACCAGGCCGAACTCGTAATAGCCAAGGTAGCGAAGCCCGCCATGGATCAGCTTGCTGGAGGCCGACGAGGTGGCGCCGCCCGGGTCGCCCTTGTCGATGACCAGAACCTTGAGCCCGCGTCCCGCCGCATCGCGTGCGATCCCGGCGCCGTTCACGCCGGCTCCGATCACCAGGAGGTCGTAGGCGTTCATGCAGAAGCGTTCATTTGGAAGCGTTCATGCGTGCGTTTCCGGAGACACGCTAGGCGCGGAGCTTGGTGACGATCCTGTTCTCGCTTTCGAGCGTGCGATGAACCGGGCACATATCGGCGATCTCGAGCAAACGCTGGCGCTGGTCCGCATCGAGGTTGCCGGTGATCTCAAGCTCGCGGTCGATGAGGTCGATCTTGCCCTCGGTGGTTTCGCATTCGGCGCAATCGCTGGCGTGGATCTTCTGATGGGTCAACCGGACGGCGACCTTGTCCAGCGGCAGCTTCTTGCGGTCGGCGTACATGCGCAGCGTCATAGAGGTGCAGCCGCCAAGCGCGGCCAGCAGGAGATCGTATGGGTTCATGCCGCGATCGAGCCCGCCAACGGATGTTGGTTCGTCCATGACGATGACGTGCGATCCGGCACTCACCTTGTTGGTGAATTTACCCTGGCCGGTTTCCTCGACCAGCACCTGCCCGTGCGCGCTCGCAGCGCTGGGCGAATTTGTGGTGGGCGAATTTGCGGCGGCATCAGCCTCGCCCAAATAGCGTGACGCCCAGGCGGCGAGAACCTCGGCGACATAAACGGCATCGGCGTGCCGGGTCAGCAGATGATCGCCGTCGTCCAGAGAAATGAAGCTTTTCGGGTGCCTGGCGGCGAGAAATATCTTCGAAGCGTTTTCGATCCCGACGATCTCGTCGCGCGGTCCGTGAAAGACCAGAAGCGCTTTGCCCATACTACCGATTGCCGATTCCAATTTGGAGGACGCGATATCCTCCAGAAATTGCTTCTTGATGCGGAATGTGCGGCCGGCCAGCGTGACCTCCGCCTCGCCTTCAGCTTCGATCTCCGCGCGTGCGGGCGCGAAGTTATGCGCGACATGCGCGGGATCAGCCGGCGCGCCGATCGTCGCAACAGCCTTGGCCTCGTCGATCTGGCCGGCCGCCGCGAGCACCGCAGCACCGCCCAGGCTGTGGCCGATCAAGAGCGCCGGCGCCTGCCGGTTCTGCCGCAACCAGTCGGCCGCGGCAATGAGATCACCGACATTGGAGCTGAAATTCGTGTTCGCAAAATCACCGCCGCTCGCGCCAAGTCCGGTGAAGTCGAAGCGCAGCACGGCGATGCCCCGTTCCGCCAGCGCGGAGGCAATCCGTGCCGCTGCAAAAATATCCTTGGAGCAGGTAAAACAGTGGGCGAAAAGCGCGTAGGCGCGGATCGTCCCGGGCGGTGCATCCAAGCGCGCGGCCAGCGGCTCGCTCAAAGCGCCCGTGAACGTGATCTTCTCGCTCTTTACATCCATCGTCGTCCCCATGGCGGACGGTGAAACCGGCCGGCATCGGACCACGCCGATGATGACGCCGCAAGGCCGCAGCACAATGTCGGGCGCGTCAGCGGGTCATCGCGAGGATGGAACAGCTTTGGCGGGTCCGGCACATTGGATGCGGCGCGCCGGACCCGCCAAGTGTGAACGAGTTCTACCGGGCGGCGCTGGACTGGGGGGCGGTGACGGGGCGCGCACGGGCCAGCACATCGTCGATGGCGGCATAACGCTTGCGATCGTCGATGCGGAAACCAAGGCCTGAACAGATCCGGATGTTGGAGCCGCTGGGGCACGACGCGGTGCCGCCGATCTTGCAGCCGGCCTTGCGGCAACCTTTTCGTTTGGCGCCCGTATCGCTCCCACCATAGCGGCAATACTGGCCGCACGAACTGCCGCTCGTGCAGATATAGCACCCGGCCTCGGCCGGAAGCGGCGCGGCGGTCCAAACAAACAACGCTGCAAGCACGATATAGAAACGCTTCATGTTCACTGACCTCTGCATGATTTGTTGCCAGGATCGCGTCGCTCGATCCATCGGGGGCTCCGTTACGCCCATTCAAATCCTGACCTGATCGGCATTCTCTAGCAATCATTGTCTGCGGCAATGTCGCCGGTGCCTGCAACTTTCCTCGCGATGCCGGCTTCGGTAGGGTCCGATCGCGCAAATAACCGTCACGAAGTGGATCACGCGATGAAGCGAAGCGACGTTGAGATCATCGAGAAGAGCACAGCGTACGACGGCTATTTCCGAGTGGACCGCTACCGGCTGCGACATAAACTGTTCGCCGGCGGCTGGGGCACGGAGGTTGCCCGTGAGCTCTTCGAGCGCGGCCACGCCGTCGCGGTCCTGCCCTACGACCCGGTGCGCGATCTGGTGGTCCTGGTCGAGCAATTCCGGATCGGCGCCTATGCGGCGGAGTGCGATCCATGGCTGATCGAGATCATCGCCGGGATCATCGATCCGGGGGAAACCGCGGACGCGGTGGCGCGGCGTGAAGCCATCGAGGAAGCTGGGCTCGATATCGGCGAAATGGTCAGGATCGCCGATTATCTGGCGAGTCCGGGAGGCACGTCGGAAACCGTGACGCTGTATTGCGGCCGCGTCGATGCCGGCAACGCCGGAGGGATCCACGGGCTGGCGGCGGAAGGCGAGGATATCCGTGTCACCACACTGCCGTTCAACGCGATCGCCGATCTGCTCGCCGAGAGGCGCACCCACAATGCAACGCTCTTGATCGCCTTGCAGTGGTTGATGCTCCACCGCGACGATTTGCGAAAGCGCTGGCAGTAGGCCGGCGACAGCCAAGACCGGTTGCTATTGATCGCGTGGTTTCGCCTCGATAGCATGCGCGTCCCCACTCGATAATTCGAAGCACCAAATGATGGACGTTTGCGACGGCTTTGCCGGCACGGTCGGCAACACTCCCCTGATCCGCCTCAGGCGAGCCTCCGAGGAGACCGGCTGCGAGATCTATGGAAAGGCCGAGTTCCTCAATCCCGGCGGTTCGGTGAAGGACCGGGCAGCACTGGGAATCATTGAGGATGCCGAGGCGCGCGGCGTGATCGAAAAGGGCGGCGTCATCGTCGAAGGGACCGCCGGCAATACCGGCATCGGCCTGGCCCTGGTTGGCAACGCGCGCGGATATCGCACGGTGATCGTCATCCCGGAAACCCAGAGCCAAGAGAAGAAAGACATGCTGCGGCTCTGCGGCGCGGAGCTGCGCGAGGTCCCGGCCGCACCGTTCAAGGATCCGAACAATTACGTCCATGTGGCGGCCCGGCTCGGAGAGGAGCTGGCCAAGAGTGAGCCGAAGGGCGCGTTCTACGCCAACCAGTGGGACAATCTCGCCAATCGCGGCTACCACATGAAATCGACCGGCCCCGAGATCTGGAAGCAGACCGACGGCAAACTCGATGCCTTCATCTGTGCCATCGGCACGGGCGGGACGCTCTCCGGCGTTTCCATGTCGCTGAAGGAACGCAACAAGGACATCAAGATCGGCCTAGCCGATCCGGCCGGCGCGGCGATGTACAACTACTTCGCCCATGGTGAGGTCAAGGCCTCGGATGGCAGCTCGATCACCGAGGGCATCGGCCAGGGCCGGGTCACCGGAAATGTCGACGGGACACCGGTCGACCTGCCGCTCCAGGTCTCAGATGCCGACGCGGTGGCGGTCATCTTAGATTTGCTTAAAGACGAGGGGTTGTGTCTGGGCGGCTCGAGCGGGATCAACGTGGCGGGCGCTGTCCAGATGGCAAAGGAGATGGGGCCCGGACACACGATCGTCACCGTACTGTGCGATTTCGGCACGCGCTATCAGAGCAAGCTCTTCAATCCTGCGTTCCTCAAGGAAAAAGAGTTCGCCGTTCCCGCGTGGCTAGAGAACGCGTTCGGCGGTTGAGACGAAACAAAGAGGATGCCGACCGGTGAGCTATGCCAATCCCGACGCGCTGGTAAGCACTGAATGGCTTGCGGAGCATCTTGCCGCGCCCGACGTTCATGTGGTCGATGGATCGTGGTATTTGCCGGCGATGCAGCGCGACCCAAGGGCCGAATACGCCGAGGCGCATATTCCAGGTGCGGTGTATTTCGACATCGACGAGATCGCCGATACGAACAACCCCCTGCCCCACATGCTGCCGAGCCCGGAGAAGTTCTCCTCGCGGGTGCGCCGGCTCGGCCTCGGCGACGGCGTACGCATCGTCGTCTATGACGGCTTGGGCCTCTTCAGCGCGGCGCGGATCTGGTGGATGTTCCGCTATTTCGGCCACGAGGATGTGGCCGTGCTCGACGGCGGACTGCCCAAATGGCGGGCCGAGAACCGCCCGCTGGAGAGCGGCACGCCCGTACCGCGCGACCGCCACTTCACCGCACGGGTCAACGGGTTGCTGGTGCGCGACTTCGATCAGGTAAAGGCGAACATCGACAGCGGCCGCGAGCAGGTGCTGGATGCGCGCTCGGCTGGACGCTTCGCCGGCACCGAACCGGAACCGCGGACGGAGCTGCGCGGCGGGCACGTCCCGGGCAGCTTCAATCTGCCTTTCGGCGAGCTGGTCGATCCGGATACGGGGACAATGTTGCCGGCCGACGCGTTGCGCCGGAAATATGAGGCGGCGGGCATCGATATGCGCCGCCCCGTCGTCACCACCTGCGGGTCCGGCGTGACCGCATCGGCGCTTACATTGGGGCTCTACTTGCTTGGCCGCCCGGATGTCGCCATCTATGACGGTTCGTGGACCGAATGGGGCGGCCGCGACGACGCCCCGATAGAGACCGCCAACGGCTGAGATGAAGCCGCCACGAGACGCCGCCAATCCGGAGACCGGCGCGATGGCCACAGACGCGAATGACAATACCAGCGACACGGGTAATCCGGGTGGTAAGCTCAACTGCGTCGTGACTTACCTGGAGATGCGCGCGCCGCCCCGGCATCCCAATATCCTATCTGGCCGCCACCAGATGGCGCTCATGCGAGCGGCAAAGCCGACCGTTTCCTTTTACCGCTATCTCTACAGCGCAATCGGCGAAGCCTGGCTCTGGTGGGAACGCCGGGCGCTCGACGACGAAGCGCTGGCGTCGATCATCCACGACCCGCAGGTTGAAATCTACGTGCTCTACTATGACGGTGTGCCGGCTGGTTATGCCGAACTCGACCTGCGTGTCGCCAAAGAGGTCGAGATCGCCTATTTCGGTCTGGTCCCCGAGTTTGTCGGCCGCGGCCTCGGTGCTTATCTGCTCGGCTGGGCACTCGACGAAGCCTGGCGGCGCGAGCCGGGACGGGTCTGGCTCCATACTTGCAACTTCGATCATCCCAAAGCCATCGCGATCTATCAGCAGGCTGGCTTCACGCCCTACAGGCAGGAAACCACCCAGATCGACGATCCGCGCCTGACCGGCGTCTTGCCGGCGGAGCTTCCGCTTCCGAACCTAGGCGCGAAAGCCTGACGCGCGATCGGGCTTGCCGCACCCATCCCGGCCTGATTTAGTGACGGCCCCGCCGGCGGCGCGCATATCCGCACCTCTTGGCCCGCCACACTCGGCTATCGCAAGCACGCACTCACCCAGCCAGCGGAGCTCCATGAAAAAAGACACACGCATCGTCGACGCAGGACGCCACCCCGAACAGGGCTTTGGCTTTGTCAATCCGCCGATCGTGCGCGGATCGACGGTGGTCCACAGCACTCTGGCTGAATTCGAGCACGCCGCGCAAAACAAGTTCGATGCGCTGATCTATGGTCGCTTCGGAACGCCGACATCGAAAGCCTTCGAAGAGGCGATCGCCGAAATCGAGGGCGGCACGGACAAATATCGCACCGTCGCGGTTACTTCCGGCATGGCGGCCATCGCCATGGCCATCCTCGCCTTCGTCAAATCCGGCGACCATGTGTTGGCCCCCGACAATGTTTACGGCCCGACGCGAAACCTGGGCGAACTCTACCTGGAACGCTTCGGTGTGGAGATGGAGCACTACGATCCGGCGATCGGCGCGGAAATCGAGCAGCACATTCGCCCCAACACGGCGCTGATCTATATCGAGGCGCCGGGCTCGCTGACGATGGAGATGCCGGATATCGCGGCGATCGTCGCGGCAGCGCGCAAACGCAGCATTCTGACGGCCTTCGACAACACCTGGGCGAGCCCCTACTTCTTCCGCCCCTTCGAGCATGGCATCGACATCTCCATCATGGCGGCGACGAAATATATCGTTGGTCATTCCGATGCGATGCTCGGCACCGTCACGGTGGCAAAGGAGCGCTACCACCAGCTCAAGACCACAACGAACATCCTCGGCAATTGTCCGGCTCCCGAAGATTGCTATCTCGGACTCAGGGGCCTGCGCACGCTGGGAGTGCGGATGAAGCAGCACCAGATAAATGCCCGCACCGTGGCCGATTGGCTGCTGGGCCGCCCCGAGGTGAAACAGGTGCGATATCCGGCGCTGCCCCAGGATCCCGGGCACACCCTCTGGAAGCGCGACTTCGAGGGTGCGGCCGGCCTGCTCACAGTCGTTCTCAATGATTGTCCGAAGGATGCCGTGGCGGCGATGATCGACCACTACGAACACTTCAAGCTCGGCGGCAGTTTCGGCGGCTATGAGAGTCTCGTCCTGCCGGTTCGGGTCGATGCCATTCGCACGGCGACGAAATGGGATCCGGGCGGACCGGCGGTGCGCTTCCATGTGGGCCTCGAAGACCCAGAGGATCTGATCGCTGATCTCGAGGCCGGCTTCGCCCGCATGACGGCGGCAAGCTGACCCCGGCTGCCCACAGATTTCAGGCACAAAAAAACGGCCGGCCGCCCGAAGACGACCGGCCGATTGCCGTTACTGATTGAGTTCGCGACGAGCGTAGCGGTCAGGCCGCCTCGTGCTCGATCGTCTTGGCCTTGGGCTTGCGCGTCCCGCCATTCTCGATCGCGATCTGGCGCGGCTTCAATGCCTCGGGCACCTCGCGCACCAGCGCGATGGTGAGCTGGCCGTTCTCAAGCGCCGCGCCATCGACGCGGATATGGTCGGCGAGCTGGAAACGCCGCTCAAATGCGCGGCCGGCGATGCCGCGATAGAGATATTTGGTTTCGCCCTCGTCCTCGGCGCCCTTGCCGCTGACTGTGAGCGTGCCCTCCTTGACCGTCACATCGAGGTCGCCTTCGCCGAAGCCGGCCACTGCCATCACGATGCGATAGGCATCGTCGCCGAGCTTTTCGATGTTGTAGGGCGGATAGGCGGGGGCCGTGCTCTCGGCCTGCAAGGTGCTCTCAAGCAACCTGCCGAGCCTGTCGAAACCGATGGTGGAACGGAACAGCGGGGAAAGATCGATATCAAAGCTTCGCATAGCACACATCCTCCTTTGCTAAGCAAGGTGCGGTTCGATTGGGTCCGCCGAATGGCCGAACCCGTCTTCTACAGCGTGCCGTGGACCCAGGGATTGGCGTCCTGCACTTCATAGAATTTGGTGAATTGGCGCTCGATTTCAAGGAGCGCCAGTCCTCAATCGGATTTCACGGGGAGTTGAATTTCACCGCCGCACGGCGCGGCCAATATCGTTACGCATGATAATTCCGGGCCACAACAAAGCGATCCGGCCGATCCGCGCCGCGTTGGTCGCGATCCTGTTGCTCGTGCCCTATACCGGGCCCGCGACGGCGGCGTTCGATGCGCTCCTCGCGCCAAAATCTCGGCTCTGGGAGCGCTGGACCGCCCACGATCCGCACGCCGCGTCCCGTATCGATCACGGCGCCTGGGACCGCATTTTGAAGCGCTATCTCATCCGCGACGAAGCTGGCCTCAACCGGTTCGCCTATGGCCGCGTGTCGCCGCAGGATCGCAAAGAGCTCGGCGCCTACATCCGAAGGCTGGTGGCCGCGCACGTGCGCCGATACGCGCGGGGCGAGCAGCTGGCCTACTGGATAAATCTGTATAACGCGCTGACCGTGCAGGTGGTGCTCGGCCGCTATCCGGTCGCCTCGATCCGCGATATCGATATTTCACCGGGCCTCTTCGCCAATGGCCCGTGGGACAAGAAGCTGCTGGCGATCGAGGGTACGCCGATCAGCCTCAACGATATCGAACACCGGATCCTGCGGCCGATCTGGCGCGATGCGCGCATTCACTACGCGCTCAATTGCGCCTCGATCGGATGCCCCAATCTCCGTCGGACAGCCTTTACCGGCAAGAACGCTGGGCGGCTTCTGAATGCCGGCGCGCGCGACTACGTGAACAGCCCGCGCGGCGTATTGTTTGACGGGACCGCGCTCGTGGTTTCAAGCATCTATATCTGGTTCAAGGGCGATTTCGGCGGCAGCGATGCCAATGTCATCGCTCACCTCCGGCGCTACGCTGCGCCCAAGCTCAAAGGGAAGCTCAAGGGCGTAACGAAGATCGATCGCCACGCGTACGATTGGCGGATCAATGAACAGAAGTAAGCTCGCCGATCACGATCGGATCTGCGCGCTTTCGATCACCGAGACCCCCTTCGCCGCGAAGCTGGCGCGTGCCGCCTCGAGGCTGCCCTCATTGTCGATGGCGCGGCAGGCGTCGTCGATCAGCACCGTCTCGAAACCACAGGCAAGCGCGTCTTCGGCCGAATAGCGGACGCAGAAGTCCAGCGCGAGCCCGGCCACGAAAATGCGGTTCAACCCGCGCTCGCGGAGATATCCCGCCAGGCCCGTCGGCGTTGTGTGATCGTTCTCGAAAAAGGCAGAGTAGGAGTCGATCGCGCCGCGGTAGCCCTTGCGGATCACGAGTTCGGCATGGGCGATGTCCAGATCGGGGTGGAAAGCCGCGCCGTTGGTGGCCTGAACACAATGATCCGGCCACGTAACCTGTTCGCCGTAAGGCATCGTGATCGTCTCGAAGGGCGCCCTGCCGGGATGCGAGCTGGCGAAGGAGCCATGACCTGCCGGGTGCCAGTCCTGGGTCAGGACCACATGGGCAAAGGACCTGGCGACGCGGTTGATGACCGGCACCACTGCATCGCCATCTGGCACGGCAAGGCTTCCACCGGGACAGAAATCGTTCTGCACATCGACGACGATGAAAACGTCATCGGGCTGGATCGTGACTGGGTCCGCCATAAATGCCCTCCGCCCTACTATTACCAATCAGCCGGTTCGCATTCTTTCACCCGTGACGGCACTTTGTCATCGGCATGTGCGAAAGGCAGAAGCGCGGTGGCGCGCCCGGCAGGACTCGAACCTGCAACCGTCGGCTTAGAAGGCCGGTGCTCTATCCGGTTGAGCTACGGGCGCCAATGCGCCTGACGTCATAGCAGAGGAGGACCACAAAACCCATCAGCCCGGCGGCTGCCAGCGGAAATTGTCCGCATAGTTTTTGGGCCGGACACGCTGCTCGCGCGGCTCATCGACCTCGGCGGCAAGGCCGCGTCTTTTTGCGTAAGCCAGCGCGTCCTGCTTGGAGGCAAAGCCCAGCCGGATCTGGCCGCGCGTATCGCCTGAGCTGACCCAGCCCATCAACGGGTCGTGCGCCTTAGCTGCGGCGGGCTCGAATTCGAGCACCCAGCGCTTCGTGTTGCCCCGCCCCGACTGCATCGCGGTCTTGGCGGGCCGGTAAATCCTGACGCGTGGCTGGGCCATAACAGTCCTCGTTGGCTAGCTGCCGCGGTCGCCGACTGGTCGGGGCGCCCGGATTCGAACCGGGGACCTCCTGCTCCCAAAGCAGGCGCGCTACCAGCCTGCGCTACGCCCCGCGTCTCGGCATATAAGCCGTCTGGCGCAATTTCGCAACGACGCTCGCTGGCCAAAAACGGGACCAAACAGACAGAAAGCTGCTCTGAACAGGTCCGGTCTCGAACCAGATTGACGCCGAGGGGCTCTGTAAAACCGCGGCCTTTCGGCCCGGTTCAATGCCCGGAAAAGAGGCAGCCAAACCCTGACAAGCGATCCCGGATGCCTAGTCGCCTCAAAGTATGCCAGTAGCCAACGGTATTGACCGACAATACCGGCTTGCCGAGTTCGGCCTCTGCCTCAGCGGCGATCCGTGCTGCAGGCAGGTTGGTGCCAACCTGCAGAACGGCGTCAATGCGCTCACCGCTAAGTTTCCCGAATGTCTCGCGTATGACCGCCGGCTCGGTTGCGGCAATCGCATAAGCGGTGTCGTATTGCAGCGCCACGACCATATGCACCCGGCAGCCCGCATCCTCGAAGAAATCCCGGACCAGCGCATCGTCAGCGCTGAGATAAGGCGAAAGGATCGCGATATCCGTGGCCGCCAGTACAGCGAGCGCCGCGGTAAACGCAAGCGACGGCACGACCACCGGGACGCCGGCTTGTTCGGACAGATCGGTTTGAAATCGTTCCGCGCCGGCAAGGCCGCCCGCGAACGAATCGTGTGAGTGGCCGAGCAAAATGATATCGGGAGCGACCTGCATGATCCGGTTGATCGCGCCGGCAATATCGAAATCGAGCGAGCCGATCTTGGCCGTGGCGGGATCGTAGCCGGCGGGCCGATGCTTGAATTCCATCCGCGCGGCATGATTGGTAACGCCGGGCGGACGCATGTCGTTCAGCTCGGGCTCGACGGTGGTGTTGCGGGCCGGGACCAGAACGCCGATCTTGCCGCGCGGCGACAGCGTGTTCACGAGACGGCACGGACCGCAGCGGGACCCAACCGGGCGCGCACCCGCGGCATCACCTCCCTTGCGAGGAGATCCATGGAGCGAAGCCAGCCGCCGCGGGCGCCGGCGTCGGAATAGTCAAAGCCGATTTGCAGCAGGACGCCGAACCCGCCGGTGACCTCGTATTGCTCGACGATCTGCTCGACCACCTGATCGGGATCGCCCACAAACCAGGTGCCGTGATCAACCAGATAACCGGCATCGACCGGCGCATCGCCAGGGGCACCGGCGCGGCGGAACATGTCCTCGATGCCGAGGCGCTGCGCGATGACGCTGAAGTAGCGGTTCCAGAACCTGCCCATGAAGCCGTCTACCACGGCCTGCCGCGCCTCGGCCTTGGTGTCCGCGACATAGATCTCGCGGATGTGGCGCCAGTTCGCGCGGCTTGGGGTGCGGCCTGATATCGCGGCCCCCTCCTCGACCGACGACCAGTGCACCGCGACGTGCTCGGGCGCCACGTTGAAACTGAGCGGGATATAACCGTGCTCGCCGGCGGTCTTCAGCGAGCCGGAATTCGGCATGAACCCCGCAAAGCCGATGCGCGGCTCTGCCGGCGCAAAGGGCGTGAGGTGCCAATAGTAGTTTTCACTGTAATTTGCCGGACGGCGCACGGTCCAGTACTCGCCGTCGAAATCGTCCGGGCCACCCTCTTTCCAGCAATCGAGGATGATGCGTAGCGCCTCTTGCGACATCTTCTGGCTCTCTCCCGAGCGCAGGTCGAGCCCGTAAAGCTGCCCGTCGGTCAGCGTGCCGCCAGCGCCGAAGCCGAACATCAGGCGGCCCTTCGCCATGTGATCGAGTTGGGCCAGTTCGGCGGCGAGCCTGACCGGATGCTGCTGGTAGAGCACTTCGACGCCGGTGCCCAGGCGAATGCGTTCGGTCTGGCCGAGCGCGCCCGCGATGATCTGCTGCGGCGAGACCAGCGGCTCCCACGGGCTGGTGATGTGCTGGCCGATCCAGGCCTCGCTGTAACCAAGCGTGTCGGCACGGCCGATCATCTCCAAATTCCAGGCGATGGTCTCGGCAAGCGGCCGCTCCGCTTGTGCCGCGGGCATCAGGAAAAGTCCAAGTTCCAAGCCGCACCCCTTTATTTCCGGGCCGAATGCATACCAGTCATAGGCCGATTTTGTAATGTCGCTGGTCGCGGTTCGGCATGAATTTGTATGGCGAGGCGGCAAATTCGCGTGAAGCCAAGGTCGACGATCGCTTCCGCAAGCGCCCGGACTACCCTAAGCTGACCACCGATACGATACCAAAAAGCAACTCCTTCCAGCCGTCTGACGATGACCGACAACAGCGACCGAAAGCATGAGTACGGCTGGCGCGCTCGTCTGGGCGTCATCGTGCCGCCGACCAATACGGTCAACGAAGCCGAGTGGCAGCGCCTGGCACCGCAGGGCGTGAGCGTGCATGCCACGCGCATGCCGCTCCACACGGACACCGACACTGAAGAGGGCGAGCGTGCCCTCTATGCCGACCTCGAACACGCGGTGACCGATCTGAGCGCCGCCGGCATGAGCGTCATCGCCTATGGCTGCACCGCGGGCTCGATGGTGGAGCCCCTGACACGTCTTACCGACTACATGACTGGGCTGTGCAAACGGCCAACGGTCGCCACCGCACCCGCCATCGTTGGGGCATTGCAGGCACTGGGCGTTGCCAAGGTCTCGGTCGCCACGCCCTATCACGAAGCACTCAACCAGCATGAGAAGGCTTTTCTGGCCGCGAACGGGATCGAGACGCTGGCCATCGCCGGCCTCGGCATCGGCGCAGGCGGTGCCCATGAATACACCCAGATCGCCTGCCGCCCCGCCTCCGATGCGTTCGATCTCGCTATATCGGTCGATCGCGCCGACGCCGAGGCGATCGTGATCAGCTGCACGGATTTCGCAACGCTTCCGATCATCGAGCGCCTAGAACGAACGCTGGACAAGCCGGTGGTGACCAGCAACCAGGCAACCTTTTGGGCCGCCGCGCGCGCTGCCGGCATCGCCGATCGCGTGGACGGGGCTGGCCGGCTGCTGCGCGCGCACTGACGGATCCGGCGGACGCAACAAGACGTCGCATGCAATCGGGCACAAAAATAGGGAGCGCGAGGACGTGGTAGAGGGGAACGGCGGGTATCCGTCATTGAAAGACCGGGTCGCGATCGTCACCGGGGGCGGCCGGGGGCTCGGCTACGAGATGGCGATGGCACTGATGGAAGCCGGCGCAAAGGTGATGATCACGAGTGCGCGCGAAACGGGCGAGCTCGACAGGGTTGCTGCCGAAGCGAAGGCCATCAACGGCGACGGCGAATTGGCCGCAACCCAGGCCGATGTCTGCGACTACGACGCCTGTGAGCGGGTCGTGCGCGAAACCAAGGAGCGCTTCGGCGCGGTCCATTGCCTGGTGAACAATGCCGCGCGCGGACTCAAATCGGTCAATCCCGACTACGTACTCAACCCAACGCGTTTCTTCGAGCACCCTGTGGCGGGCTGGCACGAGATCATCACCACGAACCTGCTTGGCCCTTTCCACATGGCCCGCGCGGCCGCGCCGGGCATGGTGGCGCAAGGGTTCGGGCGGATCATCAATATCTCCACCAGCGACATCACGATGATCCGCAAAGGCTACTCGCCTTACGGGCCGACCAAGGCGGCGGTCGAAGCGATGTCGCGGGTCTGGGCGCAGGACCTTGCTGGTACCGGCGTGACGGTAAACGTCTATCTGCCGGGCGGCGCGACCGATACCGCGATCCTGCCCGATATGGAGAACAAACGCGGCGCCGATGGCAATCTGCTCGAGCCCGGCATCATGCGGGCTCCGATCCTGTGGCTCTGTTCAGATGCGTCCAATGAACATTCCGGCGAGCGCTATATCGCGCGCCTCTGGGACGACAGCCTTCCGCCCGCCGAGGCGGCGGCCCGAGCGCGCGATGTTCATCACGACAAACCCGGGATCATGTGAGCGGCGAAATCGACCAGCCGCCTCAATGCTCCATCAGCAGCGAGCCATACCCGGGAACCTTATCGTCGATGCCGGCCTGGCGGAGCGACCACCAATAGGTCGCGGTGTTGATCGCGATCACCGGCTTGTCGAGCCAGAATTCCGCGATCCCGGCGACGCGCGCCATGGCGAGATTGGTGCCGACCTGCACGATTGCCTCGACGGAGTCATCATTCACCTCAATTAGAGCGTCGCGCAGCTCCTTCTCCGAGACATGGGCGATGAGCTGGGGGCTGGCGCATTTGAAGCCCTTGAGGTTCACCACCTCGAAGCCGCAATCGGTGAAGAATTTGTGCACTTGCTCGTCGCCAATCGGCATGTACGGAGTGACGACCGAGATGCGCTTGATGTCGCCATAGCGCCGGAGCGCTTCCTGACAAGCATCCGAGCCCATCGAGACCGGCACACCCGCCCGCTCCTCGCAGTTTTTCTGGAAAATCTTCGAGCCCTCGAGGCCATCCCAGAAAGTCTCCGCCGACATGCCCATGATGACGCGTGCCGGAGAGCAGGTCACAACGCGGTCGATTGCTTCCATCAGCGTGGCGCGAATGTCGTGCATCAGCTGATCGAAATCCTCGTCACCGCCGATCTCATTGTCGGGAATGTGGATGCGCGAGAAGTGGTTGGTGACGCCGAAGGGCCGCATGCTGTCGAATTCGGGTTGTACCGAGGTGTTGGTCGAGGGCGCGATGACGCCGAATTTCATGCGGTAGCCGAGCGAGTCGGTCATTGAATTCCCCCTACTGGATCTAACAAAATCAGTCGCGTCAGGCCGCCGATGCGATGCGATCAAGTCTGCCAACGACCTCCTCGCAGGTCATCAGGTCGGCATATTTCTGGCCCATATCGAAGAGGTTCGCCTCGTGCGGGCCGATCGCGCGATCGCCCACGCAGTCGGTCACGACGATGGTAAGGAAGTTGTAGCTCAGCGCATCGACGACGCTGGCACGCACGCAGCCGCTGGTCGTGCAGCCGGTTACCAAGAGCGTGTCTACGCCTCGATTGATAAGCCAACCCAATAGTTCGGTGCCGAAGAACGCCGAGGCCTGGCGCTTGCGGATGATGAACTCGCCTGGAACGGGCGCCAGCTCAGCGACGATCTGTGAGACTTCGGCGGTTTCGGTCAGGGTTTTGAGGCTCGGCGCCTTCAGGGTGAATACCCCCGCATCGGAACCGTCGTCTGCATAGACCACGCGGGTGAAGGCCACGGGGATCTTGTTCGCCCGGCACGCGGCCAACAGCGCACGGGTCTTTTCGATCGCCGGCCCGATATTGCCGCCGCCGAACTGGTCGGGATCGTTAAAGCCGTTGACGAAATCGACGATCAGCAGCGCCGGTCGGTCGCCGAAACCCGAGCTGTGCCCCAATCCCTGGCGTGCATAGATATCGAGCTCACTCATCGCAACGCCTCCTTTGTCGAGCCCGGCGGCCATCGCCAGATCAACGTGTCCTACCCGGATCGTACACAATTTTCCGCCGGGACATGCACTTCCTTGGTGAGCCGCCGTCATGCGCAGCGTGCCGCAAGCGCAGGGCAGATATCCCGGAGACTTGACTACAACGGCGCCTGCTGACCGTCAGGGGATCGCCGCGGCCCGGCGCACGGCATCGATCATCGAGGCGCGTAGCATCATCGCGTAGGTGGCGTCCGGATCCTCGGCGGCCTGGCGCAACTCGTCCAGCGCGGCGGCGCGTTTATCCGGGTCGCGCTCGCTCATCAGCCGCTGGTTGCGCATCGTCGCTTCCTTGACGTATTCGATCGCAACCGGCCGCCGTTGGCGCTCATACTGGTCGAGCAGGTCGCGGTCGCCGCCGTTCCAGACCTTCACCAGCCGTTCGCCAAGATTGAAGGCATCGTGCAATCCGCCATTGAGCCCCATGCCGCCCAATGGGTTGTTGATGTGCGCGGCGTCCCCGGCGAGGAAGACGCGGCCGGCCCGGTATTTCTGGGCGACCCGCTGATGGATGCGGTAGAGCGTGCGATGGGCGATCTCGTATGGCTCGGGCCGCGCCAGCAGGCTCTGCATCCGCGCCTCGATGAACGCATCCGATAGCGCCACCTCCTTGGCCAGATCGGGGGCAACCGGAAACAGCACCCGCCACAGCGACTTGACCCGCAGCAGCACCAGCCATTCCTCGGGATCGGAGATGTAGTTGATGTAGGTCAGCTGGGGAAAATGATCGGCGAGCTCGTATTGCGTCGAGACGGAGAGAAAGAGCTCCTCGAAGGTAAATCCCTCGAACTCGACGCCGAGCGCGGTACGCACCGCGCTGGCGGCCCCGTCGGCGCCGATCAGATAGCGGCCGGCGAGGCACACGGCGCCCTCCGGGCCCGCAACCTCGAGGGTGACGCCCGACCCATCCTGGCGCAGGCCGGTGGCCCGGTGTCCGAAGAGCACCTCCGCATGGTCGTAGGCCGCCAGATCAGCCAACGCGAACCGCACCAGTCGCCATTGCTCGCATTGCACCCGATAAGGATGCGCCGTGTCATTGCGAAGCGCCGCCATGTCGAGGGTTACGACGGGACCGGTTTTCCGATCTCTGATCTGCCAACTGGGCGCGATCAGCCCCTCGTCGATCAAACGTTGCGTGATGCCGAGCCCATCCAGCATGTCGAGGGTCGGCGGATGGAAGGTCGAGGCGCGCAAATCCTCGATTGGCTCGGCCTCGGCCTCGCAGACGACAACCGGTATGTCAGCGCGCGCCAGAAGCAGCGCGGCGATCAGCCCCACCGGCCCCCCGCCGGCGATCAATACACGATCCGTCTCTGCCATTGCGTTGTCCGTTGTCCCCAGGCCGCCTCGTATCGCCGGCCGAGATGTTAGCGGCCCGTCGGCCCGTTGCGAAGCTGTGGCAAATCTCCGGCGCTTTGGTGATGAGGGCATGCGAAGCGCCGATTTGCAATGCAACCGACGACGCGTTGACATTGCCAGGGGCTCTATAGAGTATTGATTTCAGGGAGTTTGTGAGGATGGGAGGGGCCGGTGGCCTATGATTTTGTTCCGATTTCGCATCGGAAGCCGCTCAAATGGCCAAATGGCGCCCGGCTGGCACTGATCGTCACACTCAATCTGGAATATTGGGACCTCGTCAAGGATACCGAGGGGCCGTATTACGCCGGCGGCCCGCCGGTGCTGCCCGATCCGCTGCCCGGCAATGTTGCCGACTTCCCCAATTTCACCTGGCGCGAATACGGCCAGCGTGTCGGCATCTGGCGCATGATCGACACCTTCGATGCGGCCGGCGTTCCGGCCAGCTGCACGATGAACGCAAAGATGGGCCTTGAGCGACGCGCCGTCATCGACGCGGTCAATGAGCGCGGCTGGGAGCTGGTCGCCCATAATTACGAGCAAGGCGATCTGCTGACCAACTATACCTTCGCGCCGGACAAGGAACGCGCGCTGATCCGCAGCTCGCTGCAGGTTTATGAGGATACGGTCGGCCGCAAGGCCAGGGGCTGGCTGTCCTGCTCGCTCCGCAGCACGCCGAACACCCCCGGGATCTGCGCCGAGGAAGGCCTGATCTTTTTCTGCGACTACATGAACGACGACCAGCCCTACCTGATCCGAACGGATGCAGGACCGATCGTCTCGACGCCCTACACGATCGAGATGAACGACTTCACTTTGTTTCACCGCCGCGGCATGACGACAACCGCGGTTCTGGAGGCCGTCAAAGAGCAGTTCGACGTGCTCTATGACGAGGGTGGTACGAGCGGCCGGCTGATGAACCTGGGCCTTCACCCGCATGTCGCGGGCCACCCGTATCGCATCCGTGCGCTGCGCGAATTCCTGCAATACGCAAAGTCACATGACGAAGTGTGGTGGACGACCAGGGAAGAGATCGCGTCGTGGTACCTGGAGAACCACGAAAGCCATATTCCGAGCACCTCGGCCTGAGACGAGCGGAACGGCCATACGATGAACGTCGACATTCTTCTGCAGCAGATCGTCAACGGCCTGATGTTGGGCGGCATCTACGTGATGGTCGCAGTCGCGTTCACGCTCATCATCGGGATGCTCAATTTTCTCAACTTCACGATCCCACCGCTCTTCATGGTTTCGACCATGATGATGTGGGCCACCATGCAGGGCGGATTCGGCAAGGCGTTCGACCGCGCGCTGACCAGCCTGGTGGGGGTCAACGGAAAATTGATCGCCGGCATTGTCATGGCCCTTGTGGTCGCGGCCTTGCTGTCGCTCGTGATCGAGCGCTTCACCTACCGCTACATGAAGGCGAAATACGGAGACGCCACCGAGCACGCGATCCCGCTGGTGAGCTCGCTCGGCTTTCTGATCGTCTTCGAGCATCTGGTGATCGGCCGCTGGGGCTCGGATTCACTGACTATCACCTCGCCTTTCGGCAATGCGAGTCTTCACATCGGCAATATCCAGATAAGCGTTCCGCAATTGACCAGCCTGGTGCTGTCACTGGCGATCGTCTTCGCGCTCAGCATCATGCTCAAGCGGACGCGTCTCGGACGGGCCTTGCGCAGTATCGCCGAGGCACCAGACACCGCCGCACTGATGGGCGTGGAAGTACGCCGCATCGTGCCGGTGGTCTATGTCATCACCGGGCTGCTCTGCGCATTGGCGGGGGTTCTGTTCACCATCAATTACACCACCGTCGATGCGTATGTCGGCGACAAGGTTGCCACCGTCGCAATTGCCGGCATGGTGCTCGGCGGGCTCGGCAATGTTTGGGGGGCGATCGTCGGCGGGCTCTTTGTCGGCGTGCTGGAGGTTCTGTCGATCTATCTGTTTGGCTCGTCGGTGGAGAAAGTGCCGATCTGGGGGCTGCTTTTGCTGATCCTGATCATCAGGCCGACCGGGCTGTTCGGCCACACCGCCATCGGCAAGGGCAAGTTCTAAGATGGGCGAGCTTTCCGCGATCCTGGCGATCTTTTGCATCAACGTGATCTATGCCTACGGCGTCTACCTGCCCGCGGCATCGGGCCAGCTCAATCTCGGCGCGGCCGGGTTCATCATGATCGGCGCTTACGCCGGCGCCTGGCTCAACAGCAGCGCGGGGGTGGGCCTGCCGGCGCTCGTCTCGGTGCCGATCGCGGTACTTTATACAGCGTTGATCGGCTTCGTGATTTCGTTTCCGATCCTGCGCACGCGTGGCGTCTACATGGTGCTCGCCACATTCGCTTTCGCGGAGGTCGTCGGCGGCGTGATGCTCAATCTTGAATTCGTTGGCGGCGCCGCCGGAACGCCGGTCGACGCCCACGCCAATCTCAGCGTCTTGCTGCCCGCGGCGCTCGGTGTGGCGATCTTTTGCTACCTGCTGATGGCGACGCGGTTTGGACTGGCGATGCGGTCGATCCACGACGATGAGAGCGTCGCCACGCTGTTTGGCGTCAATGCACTGATGACACGGGTCGCCGCCTTCACCGTCGGCGGTGCGATCATGGGCTTCGGCGGCGCGCTTTACGGTCACTACTTCAACTATATCGAAGCGCAGCAGTTCAACGTGCTGCTCAGCATCTACATCCTGCTCTACGTGCTGCTTGGCGGCACGCAGACCGCCTGGGGTCCGTTGGTGGGCGCGCTGTTCTTCACCGCGGTTCCCGAGCTGATCCGCCAGTTCGGCAAGCTCGTCGAGGTAAAGTGGATCGAGGATGGCCGTTTCGTCGCCTTCGGCGCCCTGATTGTCCTCATGATGGTGTTTCGCCCCGAAGGCGTGTTGACGCGCACCCTGTTGGAGCGGGTCTTCGGCCGCCGGCGCGCCCATGGCGGCCCGCGCGCCAGGGAGACCGGCCATGCATAGGCCGGGCCTGCAATTCGTGGCCAACGGCTTGTTGCTTGTGGTCCTAGGCTCCTCCGCGCTGGGCGTCACCTTCCTGGAGGAGGGAGCGGCTATTGGTTGGCGCGTGGCCGCATTCGCTACGACCGCGTCGGGCGCGGTGATCTTGTGCATCGGCCTCTACGTCATGCAGCGAGCGTCAGACCCGGCGACGGCCGCGTTGCCGTTCGCGCCCGATCCCGACGCGATGCTGGCGGTCCATCATCTCGACAAGAGCTTCGGCGGCCTCAAGGTAATCGACAACGTTTCGTTCAGCGTCAAGCGGGGCAGTCGCACGGCCCTCATCGGACCCAACGGCGCCGGCAAGACGACGCTCTTCAATTTGATGACGGGCGTCTATCCGGTCGACAAAGGGGCGATCGCCCTCGACGGCGCCAACATCACGGCAGTACCTGCCATGGACCGCGTCACCCAGGGCATGTCGCGCAGCTTTCAGAACATCCGGCTGATGCCCCATCTCTCGACGATCGAGAATGTGATGCTGGGCCAGCACGCCCGGGCGCGGCGGATTGGAGCTCAACTTTTCCCGATCGGTTTGACGCGGGGAAATCGCTGGGTCGCCGAGGCCGAGGCGGCGCTGGATGTGGCCGGCCTGGAGACCTATCCCGGCCAGGTGGTTGCCGATCTGCCCTACGGCATCCAGAAGCGCATCGAGGTCGTGCGCGCGCTGATCTCCGAGCCCAAGGTGCTGCTGCTCGACGAGCCGGCGGCTGGGCTGAACATACGCGAGACTAGCGAGCTGCAGGCCTTGCTGAGGAGCGTTTCCGATCGCGGCATCACCCTGCTCGTGGTCGAGCACGATATGCATTTCGTCCGCACCCTTTGCGAGTATGTCGTGGTGCTCAATTTCGGATGTAAGATATTCGAGGGCACGCCCGAGGAGGTCCACCAGGACCGGCAGGTGCTGACCGCCTATCTCGGCGATCAAGCGATGGGGAGCACGCGCGGTGCTGCTTGAGGTCGAAGGGCTCGACGTGCGCTACGGCCGCAACCATGCGGTCAAGGCAATGGACCTCACCGTCGCGGAGGGTGAGATCGTCACAGTGCTCGGCGCCAACGGCGCCGGCAAGAGCTCGCTCTTGAAGGCCATCCAGGGCACGGTTCGGTCCGCCGCCGGAAAACTGCGCTTTGCCGGCAAGCCGATCAGCGGCTGGAGCGCGCCCAAGCGGGTCTCCAATGGCCTGGTTCTGGTTCCCGAGGGCCGGCAGATTTTCGTCAGTCTGACGGTTCACGAGAACCTTCAGATGGGCGCCTATACCCGCCGCGACTCCTACGACAAGGAGATCGACGATATCTATCAGCGCTTTCCCAACCTCGGCGAGCGGCGCGACATGCCCGCGTCGGTGCTGTCCGGCGGCGAGCAGCAGATGCTGGCGATCGGCCGCGCCCTGCTAGCCAAACCGAAGCTCGTGATGCTTGACGAGCCGTCATTGGGTTTGTCGCCGCTCCTCGTCGTAGAGCTCTTCAACCTGATCGAACAGCTGAACGACGATGGGCTGTCGATCCTGCTCGTCGAGCAGAACACGCATATGGCGCTGCACAGCGCGCATCGCGGCTATGTATTGGAACTGGGCACTATGGTGATGAACGGCACGCCCACCGAATTGAAGGACCAGGAACGAAAGCTGGAGGAAGTTTATCTCGGCGCTTCTTAGCCGGCGCGCCAACCAAGCCGTTCGCAGCCGCAGATCTGCGACCGCCTGATGAAGCGAAGCATCGAAGAACAACAAACCAAGGGAGTTGAACCATGAGACCACGACTGATTATGACCACTGCTGTCTTCGTGGCGGCTGCAATGATGACGCTGGAGGCGAGCGCACGCGAGCTCGTCATCGGCCTCAGCTATGGCAAGACCGGGCGCTACTCGTCGATCGGCAAGACCACCGAGGCCGCCGTCGATATCGCCGTGCGTGAGATCAACGCCAAGGGCGGCGTCAACGGCATGAAGATCAAGCTGGTCAAGTTCGACACGGCTGGCGATCCACGCCAGGCGGTGGTCGCGGTGCGCAAGTTCGCGCAGGACGACAAGGCGATAGCGGTGATCGGTCCGTTCTCGTCGTCAGAGGCGCGGGTCGCCTTCCCGGCCGGCGAGCGGCTTGGCATCGTGCAAATCCCCAATGCGAGCTCCGCGCCCAAGCTGGCGGACAAGTTCTCTTACGCTTACCGGGCCACCGAATCCGAATATCTGCAGTTCATTCGTGTTGTCACGACGCTCAAGAAAAAGGGCATGTTGAAGAAGAACGTTGCCATCCTCTACGCGCCGGACGATGTCGTGTCCAAGGCCGTGGGCCTGTTCATTATGCAGCCCATCTTCAAACAGTTTGGCGTCAAACTGGCAACCAAGCCCATTGGGTTCCGGACCGAGGCCTTCGATCTGTCGCCGCAAGTTTCGCAGCTGAAGGGGCTCAAGCTCGACTATGTGGGTGTCGCCGGCATCACACCGATCGCCATCCGCGTCCTCAAGGAGATGCGCCGCCAGGGCGTGAATACACCGATGATCGGCGGCCAGATTTGGGCCGATCCCGAGATCATCAAGCGCATGGGCAAGGCCGCCGACGGGTCGGTGTTCATCGTCTCGTTCTGGTACAAGCGCAATGCCCGCTCGCTCGCGTTCTCGCGCAAGTTCGTCGCCGAGGTGAAGAAGATGGGCATCGACAAGCCCTTCCCGCACCATGTCGATGCGTCGGCCTATGACACCGTCTACATCCTCGCGGCGGCAATGAGACAGGCCAAGGTGACGGGCGATCCTGCCAAGCTCAAGGCGGAGCGGACAGCGATCCGCGATACGCTCGCGAAGATCACCGTGCCGGGCGTGATTGGAGACATCTGCTTTGAGAAGAACGGCGATGCTCAGCTACCGGGGTATGTAATCACGATGAAGAACGGTCAGTGGGAACTGCTTGAGGAACACAAGCCGCTTCCTTGCAATAAGTAGGAAACGGCGGCCGGCACGGTCAGCCAGCGAGCGACTCCGCGCGGCGAGGCCTCAGCCTCGCCGCGCCACGTCGCGCTACGTCGCTCTGGCAACCCGATAGGGGCAGCTGAAGAAAGGACGGAAAATGCAGACATTCGAATTGCCGGAAACCGTTCGCGAGCAGGTCCGGCGGCGCCGGGCGCGCCTCCATGCCTATGAGCGGATTGACCCCGCGACGAGCGCGCTCGTCGTGGTCGACATGCAAAATTACTTCATGCAGCCGGGAATGCCTGCCTGCTGCGATGCGGCGCGCGATATCGTGCCGAACGTCAACCGCCTGGCCGGCGCGGTTCGCGGAGCGGGCGGCACTGTCGTCTGGATCGTGACCGAGGCGCTGCCTGCTGCGGCGCAGGACTGGCTGAATCTTTATGAGCTTGGCGACGATCATGTGCGCCAAGCGCGCATCGAGCAGCTCGCGGCGGGCTCGGAGGGCTACGCGCTCTGGCCGACAATGGCACGAATGGAAGCCGACCTCACGGTGACCAAGACGCGATACAGCGCCTTCATCGAGGGCTCTTCAGATCTTGAACCGCAGCTGCGCGCGCGGGCGGTCGACACCGTGCTCGTTGCCGGTGTTGCTACCAATGTCTGCTGCGAATCGACAGCGCGCGACGCGATGATGCGGGGATTTCGAACCGTGATGGTGTCGGACGCAAATGCCGCGAACTCGCAGGAGGAACACGCCGCCAGCCTCACAACCTTCACCCTGTATTTCGGCGACGTGCAGACAACCGACCAAGTCATCGACAATCTCTCGAGATCGTCGGGCGTCGGCGCCGCCGCGCAATAAGACACCCCCCGTGTGGCCAGCGTCGTGATCTCGACGCCCGAATTGATTGATATGACGCGGCGGCCTAGGAGCGGGCAAAGTGGCCGTGCCAGTCCGCCTCATGGATCCTTCGGGGATTGCCAGGGCCGATTTGGTCGGTTCCGCGCGGTGAGCTTGGTCAAGCCCGAGTTCAGATAGCGGTGGGTTCGGCAGGTTCGGGGGCGCTGCTCGCGGATGCAGCGCCCAGCGATCTCACCTCGCCGAACACTCCGTCGCGAAGCAGCTCCATGCTCCGGCGCACGAAATCGTCGGGCATGTTGCCGACCTTGATGATCAGGTTCATGTGGCCGTGGCCGAGCTCCGCATAGAGATGCCTGATCTGGTCGACGACCATATCCGGCGTGCCGCACAGCACCTGACCGTGCTCGATCCTTTCCTCCACCGGCATCAGCTTCATCTGCTCGTCCTTGTCGAGCGGGCGGATGTTGCGGTCGTCGGCATTGTATTTCGTGGTTTGCACGACGAGCTGGAGGGCGCGGTTGATGCCGCCCTGGAGCACATCGAAGAAGTACTGGGTGCCGCCGTGCAGGACCTGCTTGGCCTCATCGAAGGTCTCGGCGACGGCGGTCGGCAAGCCTATCATGAAGCGGTCGGGCCCGGCCTCCCAGCCATCGGCGCGCGCCTGTTCTTTGTAGATGTCGATAAGCTGCCTGGCCTGGCCGAGATCGGTCACGCGCAGGATGCCCATAACCGCCCGATGCTCGGCCGCGAACTTGGCCGAAGTCGGGCTGCCGCCTGACATCACCAACGGCGGATGCGGCGTTTGCACCGGCTTGGGCCAGATCGAGACGGCCCGGAACTGGTAGAATTCGCCCTCCCAGCCGAAGGGCTCGGGCTCGGTCCACGCCTTCAGGATCAATTCGACCGCTTCGCGCATGCGGCCCCAGGACTCGTCGGGCGCGATGTTGTAAGCGACGTATTCGTGCGGAATGCCGCGCATCAGGCCGGCGATGAGGCGTCCGCCGCTCATCACGTCGAGCATGGCGTATTCCTCGGCGATGCGCAGCGGGTTGATGAGCGGCAACAGGTTGCCGCATTGGAAAATGCCCGCCGTGCTCGTGCGCTCGGTGATCGAGGCGGCGATCAGGTTCGGGTTGGGCATCATCCCGAACGGGCTCATATGATGCTCGTTGCAGCCGATCTCATCGAAGCCGCATTCCTCGGCATAGATCTTGGCGTCGATATAAGTGCGGAAAAGATCGGTTGCGGTTTGCGCATCGAAGCGGCTGTTGGAGATCGGCCAGCCGAGCCCGGCTTCGTCGATGCCGGTATAGGGCATGTGGTGAGACTGGGAGAATCGCATCAGGATGCCTCCGTTCCGCTGCCCGGATTGACGATAAACGCCTCGCCGCGCAGCAGGAAGTCCTCGTAAAGCGCGCCGACGCGCTCGGGTTGGTCGATCTCGATGCTGTGGGCGGCGTCGTAAACGAAAACGAGATGTGCGTGCGGGATGTCGTGGCGCAGCTTGCGGACAGCCTCGACGGGAACGCGGACATCCTTTGTGCCGTGCACGATCAGCGTCAGGCAGCGGATTTCGCCAATGCGCCGGTTGAGCTCTCCGTCCCAGGCGGCGCCGATCCGATAATGCTTGACCGCGTCCCGGTTGCCGGCGAGCTGTTCGGCCGATTTGGTCTCAGGCGGGCGTTTGTCGGGATAGGCGTAAAGCTGCTTCAGCATCACCTCCGGCTCGAAGCTGAGCGGCGGCGCGTCCGGCGGCCGAAAGCCCGCCGGCGAAGCCAGTACGAGCGGCTCGACCGTCTCGGGGTGATCGATGGCGAGCCACGCACCGATCCAGGCGCCGAGCGATTGTCCGACTACATCGCACGCGCCATCGGCCAACTCGGCGATGAGTTCGGCGTAGAGATTGGCGATACCCGGGATCGTATCGAGCCCGGGCAGACGTTCGGTCCCATCGAAGCCAGGAACAATCGGCGCAATCAGGCGAAAGCGGTTGGCAAGACGCTCGATCGGGCCGGACAGCCTGAAGCCTGCCGCTGGATGCAGATAGAGCAGCGGCGGCCCATCCCCGGCTGTGTGGTATCGGACCTCACCTTGCGACAGTCGGATCGTTTTGGTTTCAAGTTTCATGGAAATCTCACCTGGATCTCTTTGCCGCGACTTACCCGGCGACCGTGACGGCGCCCAACTCGGGCATGACCCGGTCCGCCAGCAGTGCCAGCGAACGGGCCGATTCGTCGAAGGACAAATCGCCGAAGGCAAGACGGCAGACGAAATAGTTGATCCCGGCCTGCCCGGCAAGGCGCTCGATCGCTTCGGTTACCTGCTCCGGCGTGCCGGCGACACCAAGTCCAATCGCGGCCAGATCATCGAACGCCTCGGGATAGGACACGGTCACCGGAGCGCGGCCGGCCCGGTCCCATAGATACATGAAGCTCGAGCGCCAGGCACGGTAGCCACGGCGCGCGCTTTCCAGCGCCTCGTGTTCGGTTTCAGCGACGACGACGTGGCAGCTAAGCCCCATCATCGGCAGGGCCTTATGCGAATGCCCGGACGTCGCCCAGGTGGCGCGATAACGGTCGGTGATGGCGCGCACCGTGTCGGGCGGCTGGTTGCTGATGATGTTGATGGCGTTAGACGCGGTCCAGGTCGCCGCTTCTGGATTTGCGGTGCCGTACCAAAGCGGTGGATGGGGCCGCTGGACCGGGTGAAGAATCATCGGAATGTCGCTCACCCGATAAAAGGTGCCCTCAAAGGAAAAATCACCTCCGGCAAGCCCCTGAAGTACGAAGTCGAGTGCCTCCTGATACATCGCCGGCGTCTCGGATGGATCGAGCCCATAGAACCCGGCCTCGACGGGGGAAATGCCGCGCCCGACGCCGAGCTCCAACCGCCCGCCACTCAGCTGGTCGAGCATGCAAATTTCCTCCAGCAGGCGGAGGGGGTTGTACATCGGCAGGCAATAGACCATCGGCCCAAACCGCAGGCGGCGCGTGCGCTGCGCCACGGCGGCCAGGAACACGCTGGGCGAAGGCGCCATTCCCAGTGGCGTTCCGTGGTGCTCGGCCAAATGGTATGCATAGACGCCGGCCGCATCGTAGCATTCGATCAGGCGAAGGCGATCCTCGAAGAAGCTGTCGAGATCCGCCGCTCCGCGGTCGAGATGGTCGAATACACCGATATGCATGGGGGAATGGCTTCCGGCCGGCGGTTTGATCGGCCCAAGCCTGCCATCGGAGGTGTAAGCTGTCGAGACGGAAAGCCATGAGCCACGCTCATGCCGGCCCGGCACCGTGAGTGCAACGGGTTGCGCCATTGCCCAAGCCAACGGTCTTTGGAGAGGGGGACAAATGCCTGCCTATATCATTTCGCAGATCCGGGTCACCGATCCCGAACGCTTTGAGCGCTACCGCGAAGCCTCAATCCCGGTCGCCGAAGCCCACGGCGCCCGCTACGTTGCGCGATCCGATGCGGTGGAATGCCTGGACGGCGCCCACGACGGCCGCCGCGTGGTGGTCATCGAATTTCCCGACATGGCGCGGCTAAAGGCATTTTGGAACTCACCGGAATATCAGGCGGCCCGGGAGCTGCGGCTCGGCGCCGCCGATATCGATATCTGGGCCATTCCCGGCCCGGAGTGAGGCGATCGGCCGGTATGAAGCCCGCAACCGCGAGACCATTGGCGCACCGGCAAAACCGACCTAGAATGGTTTGTGTTCGAATAGTCAGTGTACGATCGATAATTCGAGATAATTGCGCCAAGCCCGCGAAAGCGGCGTCGCGCATGGACCGGAGAAACCCAATGATCAAATATCCAGCGCTCGCCGTTGCGGCGTGCCTTGCCATGGTGACCACCGCGGCCTCGGCCCAGGACAAGCCGATCGTGCTCAAATTCGCCGGCTGGGCGCCGCCGCAAATCAATGTGAATATCGTCAGCCAACGCTGGGCCAAGGAGGTCGAGGCGGCCTCGGGCGGGACGGTCAAGATCCAGTTCTTCTGGAACTCGATCGCCAACGCCCGCACCGTCTATGACGTCGTCCGCACCGGCGTCGCCGATATCGGCTGGATCCTGCAGCCGCTGGTCCGCGGCAAGTTCCGCAAGACCAGCGTGGTGGCGCTGCCATTCTTGGTGCGCAACTCGTCCGAAGGCTCAGTGGCGCTCTGGAACCTCTATTCCAAAGGACTGATCGCGGGCGAGTACGATCAGGTGAAGCCGCTCGGCATTGCCGCGCTTCCGCCGTCGATCATCCACAGCCGCAAGCCGATCGCGCGCCTGGCCGATGTCCAGGGCATGAAATTCCGCATCGCCGGCAGGGTGAATGCGCAGATGATCAGCACCCTCAAGGCGACCGGTGTCCAGATGGCGATCACCGGCGTCTACCAGGCGATGAGCAAGGGCGTCATCAATGGCAGCATCAGCCCCTGGCTCGGCTTCACGGCGTTCAAGCATCAAGAGGTGACGACCCATCATGTGGACGTGCCGATGGGCGCGATTGCCGGCATGACGGCCATGAACAATCAGACCTGGGCTCGGTTGCCGGCGAAGGCCAAGGCGGCCTTCACCAAGGTCTCCTTCGCGAAGTTGTCGCGGGACTACGGCGAGATCTGCGACAAGGACGTCGCTTTCAACCGCGGCAAGGTCGCCGGCCTGAAGGGCCACAAGATCCTCAATTTCTCGAAAGCGGAAATCCAGACGATGCAGGCGCGGTTCAAGCCCATCGAAGCGGCATGGGTGAAGTCGACCCCCGATGGCGCCAAGATCCTCGGCGCGATGAACCAGGAGCTGGCCAAGATTCGAGCGATGAAAAAGTAGCCGCGCCCGCTCGAAATCAAACGACGCCGGCGCCGGGATCAGGCGCCGGCGAACTCATCGGCTATGCTTTGCCAGCGTGCGGTGTCGAACGCCACTTTGTCGTGCGTCGCGCCGCATGAGCCGCAGGTCCGCGCGTCATCCGAAGCATTGAAGGCGGCACAGGCTTCGATATAGCCGCGCTGAATGACGGTTTCCGCCGTGTCCCAGACATGACGGTGGAGTTCGGCCTCGCAAGTACCGCAGTACCAGGCTGCGCCTTCCAGCCCCGCTTCGGCTGCCTTGTAGCGATACTGCACGCCTTCGTCCTCCGGCAGGACGCGGTGGGGCATGCCCGCCGGTACATAGACAAAGTCGCCGGGCTGGACGGAATGGTACCGCACCGGCCCCTCGGCGAAATGAACCTTGGCACGCCCCGACATCTGCACCAGCACGCAGTCCTTGCCGCAAATCAGATGGAACGGTTGCGGGCGGTCATTGCGGCTGAGATGAAGCTGCGGGTCGACGCCGGGCGGCAGCATTGGGTACTCATCAAAAGGGCCTGCGTTGGCCGCCTCCTTGAAGGTGTGAAACATCTGCTTCCCGCGCGGCGGCATGGGCGATCACTCCTCAGCCGCGCCGGGTGCGGCAACCGCTTGCAGTGCCGCCTGCGCACGATTGACCGCGATGGTCTGGGCGGCGTAGCGGTCCCAGCCCCAACGGTCGAGCGGGAACTGCGGGTTGACGTGGCCGCATTTCGGGCAGGTGCGCGAGGCGTCGCTGGCGTTGAACGCCTGCGCTGCCTGGGCGGATTTGACGACGGTCTCCAGCGGCGCATAACTCCCGTGCCGATCCTTGATCTCATCGGTCCCGGCCGGCTCCCAGTCAAAGTCGAGCCGAGCGAAATCGGTTTGGCACTCCTCGCATTTGAACCAAACGGCCTCCTCCTGTCGGTCGGTCTCGGCCTGGCGCTGGGTGATGCAGATCAGCGAAAAAACCTCCGGATCGTTTGGATCGGGCAGAAACTTGCCGACGCCGTGGGTGTTGGCATTTACCCGGACCAGCCCCGTGCGGGCACGGCCCGCCGCTCCGTCGGCGCCGAAGACGATCACGACCTCGTCGACAGTGTTGTAGTGCTCGAAATAGCCATAGTCGCCCGCCGGCCGGCCCCAAAACAGGGCGATCGTCGGCACGATGGCGCCGGCATGCAGGTACGGGAAAAGCGGCGCCAGGGTGCATGTCAGTCCGCGCGCATGCTCGTAGATGTTGATCTTGAGCGGCTCGTGGCCAGGGTCGGGCGGGGGTATCGTCAGATCTCCGCTCATAGAAATGCTCCTTAGTCGATCAGTCCGGCATCGCGGTAATAGCGCGCGGCGCCCGGATGCAGCCGGATCGCGCTCTGGCAGATCTTGGCCGGGTCCAGCGGATAGGTCAGCGGGCTGATCGCGGGATCGAGATGGCGGTACTGCCGCTCGATGATCTCCATCGTGTTGCACCCGGCCCAAGCCATGAGATAGGCCACATCATCGTCGAATTCGGGGCGCACCATCATCAGCCAGTCAGACCAGTCGATCGCCTCGATTTCCTGATCCTGCCCGACATGGTACCCGGCCGGGACGATGTTGGTCTGCCAGTTGTAAGTATCGTTCAGCTGCTTCAGCACCTCGTCGTCATAGCGCAGAAATGACAGCGGCTTGTCGCGGGCCAGGTTCCGCCAATAGGGCGTCATGATGGCTTCGTAGAACAGCACGTTGGCGCGGCCTTCACGGACCGCCAGGGCACATTGATCCGGCGGGTTCGCCAGCACGAAGGAGCCGCCCCATTCGAAGATCTTCTCCTTCGGGATTTCGGCCACTTCCAGGAGCTTCTCAACGACGAAGCCGATATTGTTGTCGCCGTCATTGGGCGCGGTGGATATGTGCAGCGCCGGTTTCTTTTCGCGGATGTCGTCGAAGCTCCTGATGCCGAGCTCGGCATCGACGGCGAAAAGCAGGCTGTCGGTCTGGGGCATCGTGCCAAGAGACATCAAGTTGTCGCATTGCCTGCCTTCATAAAGACCGATGCCGTCGAGCGCGTTTTGCACCATATGGGCCGGCGTCGACATCGCCATGTCGACATCGCCATTGGAAACGGAAAACACAGTCTCCGCCGCCGCATAGGGTGTGTGCCAAATCGCGTATTTCGAGCCCTTGGCGCTGAATTCCATGAGCTGGGAGCCGAGCCAGCCGCAGACCCGGTGCAGATTGGCCCACCCCCAGTCGCCCATCAGATGAACTTCGATCTGCCGATCGATCTTCGGTGCTTCGATCGTCTTCATGGCCGCCAATTCCTTTGTCTCCAATTCTGGTGTCCCCAATTCTAATGTCCGGACGGTCCCTGCGCCGCGCGCGAGCGGGGGTCCAAACCCATGCGGTTATTTCGCAACCGCCGGCGAGGTCTCTTTATGCCAGCGCTCGAAGCGGTGATGCGCCTCCGCCACAGCCTTCGCCTTACTTTCCTCCGTTTCGAGCGAATAGGCGAACTCCATGCGGATACCGTTGGGATCCCAGAAATAGATCGAGCGCACGAAATCGTCATGGCCCATCGGCCCGACAACGTCATGGCCGGCGCCTTCGAGACGGAGCTTCAGATCCAGTAGCTCGTCCTCGCCATCGACGGTCAGCGCCAGATGATTGACGAAGGCGGGGGTGTCCGGATCGGGCTGGCTGGCCCGGCCGTCGCCCAGATCGAAGAAGGCGATCATCGAGCCGTCGCGCAGGCCAAAGAAGAAATGCGCGAACGACACGACATCGCCGGTGGTTGTTTTCATGTCGTGCTCTTCCACGACATGGACCAAGGGCAATCCCAGCAGATCCTCGTAAAAAGCCCGGGTCGCCTCGGGATCCTTGCATTTGTAGGCATAGTGGTGGAAACCGCGCACGGCCGGAATGCTTTGCGCCCGTGCGGCTGCTGGCTTGTCGGCGATATTCATCTTCGCACTCCGTGGCAGGATTTTCCGAAATTGCGGCTGGAATGGTATACGCGGCATAGTGCGCGCGCAATCTAGCCTGCGGACAAGACAGGGATGCAAAAACGGGGATGGAGGCGTTCGGCACAGGCACCGGGCCGGAAAGGCCTGCCGGTCTTTTGGACCGGGTCGACCGTTCGCTGAGAGCGTCCAGCCGAGGCATCGCCCTGATGGCCGTCGGCGGCATGTTGCTGCTGTCGATCCTGACGATCATCGATGTCTCGATGCGGGCCGCGCTGAATACGCCAATCCCCGGCTTTTATGAACTCAGTGAGCTCGTCATGGCGATCGTCATCGCCTGCTGCTTTCCCGCGGTGCTGGCGACGCGCAGCAGCCTGACGGTCGATTTCCTGGGCGAGAAGCTATCGGCTCGGCTGCGCGCGCTCTTCGAGGCGACCGGCGCGTTGCTGTTGCTGGTGTTCATGCTCCTGCTGACCTGGCGATTCGTGCTTTATACCGAGGGTTTGGAATCCAGAAACGCGGAAACGGTGACCTTGCTGTTGCCAGTGGCGCCTTTCTGGTGGGCCGTGACCGCCGTCTGTGGGTTCGCGGCGCTGGTGCAGGGCGTGGCTTTCGCGGGTTCGGTCCGAAGGCTTGGGGATCAGCTTCGTGCGAGCAGCGCGGCGCCGGCCAGAGGCGGCCGCGCCTGGCTGGCGACAACTGCGGCGGCCGGGTTGCTGGCCGCTGGCGCTATCATTTTGTTGCTTGTCTCAAGGCCGGGCGCCGGACCGGTTGAAGGCAGTGGCCTTACCGTTGCAACGTTCGTGGCCATGCTGTCGCTGATCATGCTGCAAATCCCGCTCGCGGCCGCAATGGGGCTGATCGGCCTCATCAGTGTTGCCGCCGTGACCGGCGGCTTTTCCGCGGGTCTTTTCAAGCTGGCCACCGATGCCGGCGAATTATTGATCAAGCTCGACCTGGCGGCGGTGCCACTGTTCATTCTGATGGGCGGGTTCGCGAGCGCGGCGGGCGTGTCTTCCGACGTCTACCGCCTGGCGAATGCTGTGCTTGGTCGGTTTCGCGGCGGATTGGCGCTGGCCACAATCGGCGCCTGCGCGGGATTCGGCGCGGTCACCGGCTCGTCCGTCGCCACTGCGGCAACCATGGGCCGGGTGGCGCTGCCCGAGATGCGGGCGCGCGGCTACGAGGATCGGCTCGCAACCGGCTGCGTTGCGGCGGGCGGCACGCTCGGCATGTTGATCCCGCCCTCGGCGATTATGGTGATCTATGCCGTGCTCGCCGATACATCGATCAGCAAGATGTTTGTCGCCGCGATCGTACCGGCCATCGTCGCGACGCTGTTCTATATGGCGGTGGTGCTCATCCGCATCCGTTTGTCGCCTGATCTGGCGCCGCGCGGTGAAGCGGCGCCCGCCTCCGAACTCCTGGGCGCGCTTTTCGGCAGTTGGTCGGTGCTCGTGCTCTTCGGCATCGTCGTCGGCGGTATTTATGGCGGCATATTCACGGCGACCGAAGCCGCGGCTGTGGGCGCCGGCGCTGCCTTCCTGTTCGCCTGGATCAGGAAGGGCCTGTCCGCGGGCGCCTTGTGGCGGGTGCTGGAGGAAACCGCCTCCAGCACGGGCATGCTCTACATGATCGTGATCGGAGCGATGGCGTTTGCCTTTTTCATCGGGGTGACGCAGCTTCCCAACGACCTTGTCGCCTGGACCACCAGCCTTGATCTGGCGCCGGTCGTGGTCGTGCTTGCAATCCTGCTGCTTTATATCTTTCTGGGCGCCTTCATGGACCCGATCACTATGCTGCTGATCACGGTTCCCGTGGTGCTGCCGCTCATCAACGGCTTTAACTATGATCTGCTCTGGTGGGGCATCATGACAGTGATGGTGATCGAGATCGGCATGATCACCCCGCCGCTTGGCCTCAACGTCTTCGTCATCAAGAGCATTTCCGGCGGCACGCCGCTCACCACCGTGTTCCGCGGTATCATGCCGTTCCTGCTGGCCGATATACTAAGGTTGCTCCTGTTTCTCGCAATCCCGGCGCTTGTGCTGTGGCTGCCCGGTACGATGAAATGAGCGTGCCGGATCAGACCGACCTTCGGCCCAAATGGGGTTTCCGGTGTGCAGGCAACAACACCCGAATGCGGCGGGCGCCGCGGCGTTAACCATCTGTTAGCCCTCGCTAGCTACCGTTGCTGGTAGGAAACACGTTCAGCCGAGCCGCCCGAAGGAGGCCGAAATGCGCATGATCCTCACCGCACTCGCGGCCATCGTGATCGCGTCCCCCGCGCTTAGCGCCGGGATGGCCTGTCACAATCGGGGCACCGTCAAGCAGCACCTCTCCAAGAATTACAAGGAGAAGTCGATGGCCCTCGGTGTCGCCAACAATGGCGGCGTCGTCGAGCTGTTCACCGCGAAGGACGGAAAGACCTGGACGATCGTCATCACTTTGCCGAACGGGCCAACCTGCCTGATCGCCGCCGGCAAGGATTGGGAAGAACTGCCGTTGGCTGTTTACGGCAGGGCGCTTTAGGTTATTTGCTGCGGTTCCTGCCCGCCCCCTCACCTGGCCGCCCACGGGATCGTATTTTCATGGGCGGCCAGGTGAGGGGGCGGGCAGGCGCCGAAACAAAGTAACTACTAACGCGTTCCAAAGAACGAGCGGAACGTCCGAAACTCCACATCGTTGAGATCGTCGGTGAAGATCGGCCATTGCCGGCCGGCCGAGGCCGCCCGCAGGGTTTCGCGGGCGCGGGCGAGAACCTGTGTCGTTTCGGCCCTTGCCGCCTGACGGGCCAGAACCGCACGCATGCGCTCCAGGCTGGTCGGACGCTTGGTTGCAATCAGCATGTAGTTGCCATGGCCAATGAGGAAGGTGCTCGGGAACACGCTGCGCACCGTGCGGATCATCGGGTTCAACAGCTCGCCAGTCCCGGTCGTCGAGAGCACGTTCATGATCACGATGCCGTTCGCGCTGAGCCGTTTGCTCACCAGGGCGAAGAATTCCTTGGTCGTGGTGAAAAACGGAATATGGCCGGTGACATAAAGGTCGATGGCGATAACATCGTAGGTCTCTTTCGCGTTCGACACGAACCAGCGCGCATCCTCGGCAACCAGCGTGACCCGCCGCTCGCCCTTGAGCCCAAAGTATTCGCGCGCCACCTTAAGCACCGCTGGATCTAGATCAACCCCGGTCACCGTGAGCTTCGGGTAGGCCGTGACGAGCTGCTTCAGCGAGGTGCCGCCGGCAACGCCGAGGAAGAGAACCTTGTCGCCACCGTTGAAGTGCGGGCCGATCAGGAATGTGTCGTAGTAACCCCCGGTTAGCAGGCCAGTTTTCGACATCGTCGTCTGGGCTCCGAGCGTGTAGTTCAGATAAAGGTCGCGCTGGGTCGGCGAGTCGAAGACACGAATGATGTTGTGGATCGATTCCGCGCGGTAGATCTCGCCGGGCTGGCGATCAATCGCGAAAGGAAAGCCGAGCGCCAGGATAACCGCCGCCACGGCGGCGGCGGCGAGGCGGCGTGACGCATAAGCCATCGCCAGCACCGCAAATACCAACAGGGCTGCGGCAACAAAGTGGCTGAGTCGTGTGCCGAGTTGAGGGATCGCATAGAAGGAGGCGAAAAAAGTGCCGCCAATGCTGCCGATCGTGGAGACAGCGTAAACCAGCCCGGCGCTGTTGGCGATCCGATCGGTCGCTGTGAGTTTGATGACGATGGGCGAGATCGTCGCCAGCAGCACCGATGGCACCCCGAGCAGAATGAGCGTGCCAAACACGGCGCCCCAGGCCGGGCCAGCCACCCGCATCATCGGCATGAAATCATTGGCGAAACGCGGCACGACAAGCACGAAGGCGGTCGAGATGATGAGCGCGGACAACAGAAACCGCTGGGCGCCGGGTCGGTCGCCGATGCGCCCGCCGATGAAATAGCCAACCGCGAGCGCCGCCATCACGACGCCGATCAAACCGCCCCACTGATAGACCGAATAGCCGAAATAGGGCGCCAGGACCCGCCCGCCGAGGATTTCCAGCATCATGATGGTCCAGCCGCCGATGAAGGCGATACCGAACAGCAGCGGCCGTGCCAATCCATCCGCAATTGCCGGCTCGGCCGCCGTGGGCTTTGCCGTACTGGTTGATTTCGCCTTCGCCAAAATGCGTCCGTCCGCCGGAGGAAGGTGGGACGGCACCCGTGATACGGAAGCCGGCCAATGAAATCAACGTCCCTCGCGAGCCGAGGCTTTCAGACGCGCCTCCTCTGCGCCCGGCAAGCGCAGCCCTTGCCAAAGTTCGGCGATCTGCCCATAGTGCACGCCATCACCAGGGGGAGCCGACGGTCGGCTGAGAGGTCCCGCATGCGGGACGACCCCTCGAACCTGATCCGGATAATGCCGGCGAAGGGACGCGTGACCGCATGGCCACACCGCAAAATAGTGCCCCTCCTGGTGTTTCCGTTCACGCGGCGCGGCTCGACTATGAAGATCGCCCTCTCTTCGCTGATCTCGACTTCGCGGTCGCGCCTGGCCTATGGACCTGCGTGCTCGGTGCGAGCGGCGTCGGCAAGACGAGCCTGCTGCGCTTGATCGCCGGGCTGGTCGCACCCTGGAGCGGCAGCCGCGTCCTCTGTTCGGACGGCGGCCCGGTCGCCGGGCGCACGGCTTATATGGCCCAGCAGGATTTGCTGCTGCCCTGGCTGTCGGTCCGCCGAAATGTAGGGCTCGGCCTCAAACTGCGCGGCAAAACCGCCATCGCCGATAAAGCCCCGGGGCGGGTACAAGAGCTGCTGGAGATGGTCGGGCTGAGCGACAAGGCCGACGCGCTGCCGCGCACACTGTCGGGCGGACAACGCCAGCGCGCCGCGCTTGCCCGTACGCTGATGGAAGACCGTCCGATCGTGCTGATGGACGAGCCGTTCTCCGCGCTCGACGCCGTCACCCGGCATCGCATTCAGGGGCTCGCGGCCGCCCTGCTCAAGGGCCGTTCGGTGCTGCTCGTCACCCATGATCCCATGGAGGCCCTGCGCTTGGGCCACAGGATCCACGTGATGTCGGGCCGGCCGGCCAATCTCGACGAGCCTCTGACGCCGCCGGGCGAGCCGCCGCGCGACATGACCGATACAAATCTGCTGCGACTGCATGCCGAGTTGCTGGAGCGGCTGGCGGCGGCGGGCGAGGCATGAGCGCGATGCGGATTGCACGCCCCATCATCATCATCGCAGGCTTGGGTCTGATCTGGGCCGCGCTAGTGTGGGTCCTGGCGATCCCGCGTTTCATTCTGCCCGGACCGCTTTTGGTGCTGGAAGCCTGGTGGGAGAATTTCTGGCATGTGCTCTATCACGCCCAATTCACGGCGATCGAAATTATCGGCGGTCTGGCGCTGGGTGCCAGCCTCGGTACCGTGACGGCACTGACGATGGCCTATTTTGGCGGCGCCCGGCGCTGGCTCCTTCCGGTTCTCGTGGCAAGCCAGGCGGTCCCGGTCTTCGCATTGGCGCCAATCCTGGTGCTGTGGCTGGGCTACGGCATGGCTTCGAAGATCGCAATGGCGATGCTGATTATCTACTTCCCGGTCACGGCCGCCTTCTTCGACGGGCTCAGACGCACTGACCCCGGATGGCTCGATCTCGCCCACGTGATGGGCGGCTCGCGCTGGGCAATGCTGACGACGATCCGCATTCCGGCGGCGCTGCCGGCGCTGGCATCGGGCCTGCGCGTCGCCGCGGCGGTCGCTCCGATTGGCGCCGTGGTGGGCGAATGGGTCGGCTCCAGCGTCGGCCTGGGCCATCTGATGCTGCATTCGAATGCACGCGTGCAGGTGCCCCTCATGTTCGCCGCGCTCTTCACCCTCATCCTGCTGTCGCTGACGCTCTACTACACCGTCGACGCCGTCCTGCGGCGGGCGCTTGCCTGGCAACCGGAAAGCAATCCCGCCGATGATCGTTGAACGCGGCGACACCTCAACGAAAGCCCGAAAATGATGATGAAGACAATCCGGCCGCTTTTCGCTCTTGCCACGCTGCTGCTCGCACTGAGCAGCGCACCCGCATCGGCGCGCGACAAGCTCACTCTGGTGCTCGACTGGTCGATCAACCCCGATCATGCGCCGCTCTATGTTGCAAAGGAGAAGGGCTTCTTCCGCGAGGCCGGGCTCGACGTGACGCTGATCGAGCCGGGCGACCCGAACTCGCCGCCGCGCCTGGTGGCCGCCGGCCGCTACGATCTGGCGATCTCCTACCAGCCGCAACTCCACATGCAAATCGACAGGGGGCTGCCGTTGGTGCGCATTGGCACACTCGTGAGCGCGCCGCTGAACTCGCTGGTGGTTCTGAAGAGCGGGCCGATCAAGTCGATCCGCGATCTTAAAGGGCGCAAGATCGGCTATTCGGTCGGCGGATTTGAAGAGGCTCTGTTGCGCGCGATGCTCGGCAAATACGGGCTCAAGATGGCGGATGTGACGCTGATCAATGTCAATTTCTCGCTCTCCCCGGCGCTGATGGCCGGCAAGGTCGACGCCGTGATCGGCGCCTTCCGCAACTTCGAGCTCAACCAAATGGATATCGAGGGCCGGCCCGGGCGGGCCTTCTTTCCCGAAAACGAAGGCGTGCCGCCATACGACGAGCTGATCTTCGTTGCCAACCGCAATGCGGCAAGCGATCCGCGCCTGCCGAAGTTCCTGAAGGCAGTTGCGCGCGGCGTCGCAGCCTTACGCAGCGACCCGCAAGGCAGCTGGAATTTTTTTATCAAGGGGCGGAAGAAACTCAATGACGAGCTCAACCGCCGTGCCTGGCGGGACACGCTGCCCTATTTCGCCGACAACCCGGCCGCACTCAATGTGGAACGATACAGGCGTTTTTCGGCCTTCATGAAGGCGCAGGGATTGATCAAATCCATACCGCCGGTTGGCAGCTATGCCATTGAGCTCAAGTAAGCGCTGAAATAGACACACAGATCGGTAGGGCGCGGGCATTCGCCCCGGATTCTCCCGGTTTTGCTGGAATCGACGACCCCGCCATACTAAGTTTTTCAAGGGAGTGATGGCGCTCGCCACCGTTGGCTTGCGGGTGCTTGATCGTCGTAGCGCAGGAGAAGCTGGATGGGGGGAGCGTTCTTGCGCGGCGTCAGCTTGGTGGCGTCTCTGGTCGCAACATGGCTGCTGCTTTCCGGACATTACGAGCCGCTTATCCTCGCCTTTGGCGCGGTTTCCTGCGTGATCGTAGCGCTGATCTCCTATCGAATGGGCGTGGTGGATTATGAGGGGCATCCCGTCCATCTGGGATGGCGGCTGCCGGTCTATTTGTGTTGGCTGCTCTGGGAAATCGTGAAGGCAAATATCGATGTCGCCAAACGCATCATCAACCCGCGTCTGCCGATCAGCCCGACCGTGTTCACCCTGGAAACGAGCCAGCCGACGGAACTTGGGCACGTGATCTACGCCAATTCGATCACCCTCACCCCCGGCACGGTGACGCTGCAGGTGAACCGCGATGAGATCGAGGTGCATGCGCTTTCGCAGGAGGCTGCCGACGATTTGGCCAGGGGCGAGATGGACCGCCGCGTGACCTGGATCGAGGGGACGCAATGAACACCGCCAACGCGCAATGACTTACAATACCGCCGTCATCGCCGCTGTGACGATCGCGGTCATCATCGTGCTCGCGATGGCACTTGCGCGGGCCATCATCGGACCAACGGTTTACGACCGCGTCCTTGCGGTCAATATGATCGGCACCAAGACAGTGGTGCTCATCGCCCTGGTCGGATATCTCGACGGCCGCCCGGACTTCCTCGACATTGCGCTGCTTTATGCACTGATCAACTTCATCGGCACGATCGCGGTATTGAAGTTTCTGCGTTACGGCGATCTTGGCAAGGCCTCCGAAGAAGAGGGCGATATCTGATGGCGCTGGCCGCGGACATCGTCAGCTGGACCCTTATGGGCGCGGGCGCGCTGTTCCTGCTGATCGCCGGTGTAGGAATATTGCGCCTGCCAGACGTCTTCACGCGGATGCATGCCGCTGGCATCGGCGACACGCTGGGCGCTGGGCTTATTCTGGCCGGACTCATGTTTCAGAGCGGCTTCAGCCTGGTTACGGTGAAGCTGGTTTTCGTTCTGATCCTGCTGTTCGTGACCTCGCCGACGGCAACCCACGCTTTGGCCAAGGCTGCGCTAACCGGAAATGTGAAGCCATTGCTTGCAGAGGATCTGGAGGGCGAAAAATCCAAGCGCTGATCGATATCCTTTTGCTCGCCTTCCTGGCGGCCACCGCGATCGCGATTGTCCGGCTGCGCAATCTCTTCGCCGTGGTAATGCTGTCGGGTCTCTACAGCCTCTTGTCCGCAGCGATATTCGTCGTCCTGGACGCCGTCGACGTGGCCTTTACCGAGGCGGCCGTTGGTGCCGGCATCACCACGGTGCTGCTACTGGGCACGCTGGTGTTGACGGATCGCGAAGAGAAACAAGCCACAAAGTTTAGCCCCTGGCCCCTGGCGGTGGTGCTGATCACTGGCGCTGCGCTTGTGTTCGGAACGCTCGACATGCCCGGCTTTGGCGATCCGAACGCTCCTGCGAACAAGCATGTCGCGCCCGAGTATCTGTCCGACAAGGTGCCACAGAACCCGTCAGGCGACCCGGTCAGGGTGGGCATTCCCAACATTGTCACCACGATCCTGGCGAGCTACCGCGGCTATGACACGCTGGGCGAGGTGACGGTCATCTTCACCGCCGGCATCGGCGTATTGCTGCTTCTGGGCGCATCCGCCCGTCATGGACAACCGGCGCCCGGCGAGGCGCCAGCGCCGCGCCTGCAGTTCCCGCGGCGCCGCAAATCTCCGGCCCCCTCCTCCGAACGACCGGAGGGCGAGGCATGAAGCATCATTTCGTGCTGCGTGTCGTCGCAAAGTTCGCGATCCCGTTTATCCTGCTCTACGCGCTCTATGTGCAGTTCCACGGCGATTTCGGCCCTGGCGGCGGATTTCAAGCCGGTGTTATCTTCGCCGCCGCCTTTATCCTCTATGCGCTCATCTTTGGATTGGACAAAGCGCGGCACGCCGCCCCTCCCGGGGTCGTTCGCTTGGGTATTGCGCTAGGCGTGCTGATCTATGCGGGTACCGGCGTTGCCGGAATACTGCTCGGCGGAAATTTCCTCGACTATTCGGTGCTCGCTCATGACGCCGCGCATGGTCAGCATCTGGGCATCCTGATCGTTGAGTTCGGGGTCGGTGTCACCGTTGCCTCGGTCATGATTTCAGTATTCTTCGCCTTTGCCGGGCGAAGGCCGCCGGAAAGGTAACGGCCGCCCATGGATTTCGCTGAGCGGGTGTTCGGGCTCTACAACTACTGGATTGCCATCCTGTTGATGATGGTCGGGTTTTACGTGGTCATGGCGAGCCGGAATCTTATCAAGAAGATCGTGGGCCTGACGATCTTCCAGACCTCGGTCTTTCTTCTCTACATCAGCATCGGCAAGGTGCGTGGCGGCAGCGCACCGATTATCGACAAATCGATCGAGACCTACTCGAATCCCCTGCCCCACGTCCTCATCCTGACCGCCATCGTTGTCGGCGTGGCCACGGTTGCGCTCGGCCTGGCATTCGTCGTCCGCATTAAGGAGGCCTACGGAACCATCGAGGAAGACGAAATCCACAAACAGGATGAGCCGGGTGATTGACGCGCACCTCCCGGCGCTGCAGATCGTGCTGCCGCTGGTCGCAGCGCCGCTTTGCGTGGTACTGCGCGACGCGCGCGCGGCCTGGGCCTTGACGCTGCTTATCTCCTGGGCGGCGCTGGCGATCGCAATCATGCTGTTGGTGCAGGTGCTAGCGACCGGGCCCATTACCTACGAGTTGGGCAACTGGCTGGCGCCCTGGGGCATCGAGTTCCGGATCGACGGCGTCAACGCGTTCATTCTCGTTGTCGTCTCCGCGATCGCCGCCATCGTCGTTCCGTACGCCTATGCCAGCGTCAAGGCGGAAATCGAAGAAGAGCGGATCTATCTCTTCTACTGCATGTATCTACTCACGCTGACAGGACTGCTCGGCATCGTGATCACCGGCGATGCCTTCAACATTTTCGTTTTTCTCGAGATTTCCTCACTTTCGACTTACGTGCTGGTCAGTTTGGGCCGGGACCGACGGGCGATGACGGCGGCCTACCAGTATCTGATCATGGGCACCATCGGCGCCACCTTCATCCTGATCGGGATCGGTCTGCTCTACATGATGACCGGCACGCTCAATCTGGCCGACCTTGCCAAGCGGGTGCCGCCGATCGCCGAGAGCCGCACGGTTTTGGCCGCTTTCGGCTTCATCACCGTTGGGACCAGCCTCAAGCTGGCGCTCTTCCCTTTGCATCAGTGGCTGCCCAACGCCTACGCCTACGCGCCATCGACCGTCAGCGCCTTTCTGGCCGGCACGGCAACCAAAGTCTCGCTCTACATCCTGATCCGCTTCATCTTCACGGTGTTCGGGGCGAGCTTTGCCTTTGGCACACTGCCGCTCGACATCGTGCTTCCGGTGCTCGCCGTGCTGGCGATGTTCGTCGCCTCGACCGTCGCGATCTTCCAGCAGGACATCAAACGCATGCTCGCTTATTCGAGCATCGCGCAGATCGGCTACATGATCCTCGGCATCAGCTTCGCCTCCGTGACCGGCGTCGCCGCGGGGCTGTTGCATATTTTCAATCACGCCCTGATGAAGGGTGGGCTGTTCCTGGCGCTGGGCTGCGTGATGCTGCGCCTTGGCTCGGTGCAGATCGAGGATATGCGCGGGCTCGGCAAAAGAATGCCCGTGACGATGGCGGCATTCGTGGTCGGCGCCCTCAGTCTGATCGGCATTCCGCTGACCGCGGGCTTCATCAGCAAGTGGTATCTCGTGCTGGCAGCGCTCGAAAAGGGTCAATGGTATTTTGCGGTACTGATCGTGCTGAGCTCGCTGCTCGCCGTTATCTACATGTGGCGCGTGATCGAGGCGGTCTATTTCCGGCCGGTACCGAATACCGACGCGGCCAGGAACGCGCGCGAGGCGCCCCTCGGCATGCTGGTGCCCATGTGGGTGCTGATCGGCGCCAATATCTATTTCGGCATTGAGACGTCGGGCAGCCTTGGCGTGGCGCGGCGGGCGGCAGCGATGCTTCTGGGGGCCGGGTCATGAGCGTGACGCTGCTCCTCTCGCTCGCCCTGACCGTGCCGCTGGCCGGCGCGGTGCTGATCGCCATGTCCGACCGCAAGCCAAACCAGCGCGAGACTATGACGCTGGTAACGGCGGTGGCGCTGTTCTCGATTGTTGTTGCCTTGACGACGAGGGTCCTGGCGGGCGAACGGCCTTATCTTGAACTGCTCGACATCCTGCCCGGCTTTGCGCTCGCTTTCCGCATCGAGCCGCTCGGCATGATGTTCGCGCTTGTCGCATCGTTCCTGTGGATCGTGAACTCGATCTATTCGATCGGCTATATGCGCGGGAACAACGAAAAGCATCAGACGCGTTTTTACGTGTGTTTCGCGGTGGCGCTGTGGGCGACCATGGGCGTTGCCTTCTCCGCCAATCTGCTTTCGCTCTTCGTGTTCTACGAGCTGTTGACGATCTCGACCTACCCGCTCGTCACCCATCACGGCGACGAGAAGGCCGTGCGCGGCGGGCGCACCTACCTGGGCATCCTGCTGACCACATCGATCGGCGTCATGCTGCCGGCGATCATCCTCACCGCCTATCTAGTGGGCACGCTCGATTTCAAGACAGGTGGTATTCTCGCGGGCAAGGTGTCGGATGAGATCGGCGGGCTTTTGCTCTTCTTGTTCATGTACGGAACCGGCAAGGCCGCGCTAATGCCGATCCACCGCTGGCTGCCCGCGGCGATGGTGGCGCCAACGCCGGTGAGCGCGCTTTTGCACGCCGTGGCAGTCGTCAAGGCCGGTGTATTCATCGTGGTCAAGCTGATCGTCTACACCTTCGGCATCGGCTACCTCTCCAAGCTCACCAATGCCGAATGGCTCCTTTACGTTGCCGGAGCGACGATCCTGATCGCCTCCGTCATCGCGCTGCGGTCCGACAATCTGAAGCGAAGGCTTGCCTATTCGACGGTGAGCCAGCTCTCCTACGTCATCATGGCGGCGGCGATCCTGGTGCCGATCTCGGCGATGGGGGCGGCGATCCATATCGCCGCGCATGCGTTCGGAAAGATCACGCTGTTTTTTGCCGCCGGCTCGATCTACACGGCCGCGCACAAAACCGAGGTCAGCCAGCTCGACGGGATCGGCCGGCGCATGCCCTGGACCATGGGAGCCTTCGCGATTGGCGCCCTTTCGATGATCGGCGTCCCGCCCACCGTCGGCTTCATCAGTAAATGGTACATTTTGCTGGGTGCGCTGGACGCCAAGGCGACTGCGGCGATTGTGGTTATTGTTCTCAGCACAATCCTCAATGCCGCTTATTTCCTGCCCGTGGTCTATGCCGCCTTCTTCAGGAAGCCGCCGGTGGACGAGGCGCACAATCACGGCGAAGCGCCGCTGGCGATTGTCATCGCACTGACAATCACGGCGGGCGGCACGATTGTCCTCTTTTTCCTGCCCGGCCTGCCAGTAGCCCTGGCGCGGTCGATGGTTGGCCTCGGCGGATAGGATACTTGGCATGAAGGACGACAAGAACACATCGGGCGACCTGCATTGGCTGGTCCGCCCGCAAACGATCCGGCGCCTCTGGTTCATTTTTGCAGCGGTGCTCGCGGCGACGGTGATCGCGGGCCTGTTCGTCTCCCTGCCCGGTCACTTCAAATGGGACGGCGAGTTCTGGTTCTTCGGGGCCTACGGCTTTGCCACCTGCGCCGTCATGGTGTTCGGGGCCAAGGCGCTTGGTTTCATTCTGAAGCGGCCGGACAATTACTATGACGATTGAGCCATGACGGTCGAGCAAATCCCACCGGGCCTGATCCTCATCGTAAGCGCATTGCTGCTGCCATTCCTGCGCGGCCGATGGCGCGCCGCGCTCATCCTGCTGGCGCCGCTTGTGGCGCTTTGGCTGGTCTGGCAAATCCCCGACGGCGCCACGCTCACAACGGCCTTCATGGGCATGGAGATGATCGTCGTCAAAGGCGATCGGCTGAGCCGGCTTTTCGGGACAATATTCTGCATCATGGCCTTTGCGGGTGGGCTTTTCGCCCTGCGGCAGGCCCGGACAATCGAGCTGACGGCAGCATTGTTCTATGCGGGCAGCGCGATCGGGGTGGCGTTTGCAGGCGATTTGATCACTGTTTTCGTGTTTTGGGAGCTGATGGCGCTCGGCTCCACGGTCGTGATCTGGTCGGCCGACACCGAGGCGTCGCGGCGGGCCGGCCTGCGCTACGTGATGATCCACCTTTTGGGCGGCGTGCTGCTGATGGCGGGCATCGTCGACTTCGTGGCGGCCAAGAACACGATCGCCTTCGGGGTGGGGCCGATCCAGGAAGTGTTGACAGTCAACCGGCCCGGCACCTGGCTGATCCTCGCGGGCTTCCTGATCAATGCCGGTGCGCCGCCGCTCTCGGCATGGCTGCCCGACGCTTATCCCGAAAGCTCGCCGACCGGCATGGTCTTCCTCTCGGCCTTCACGACCAAAACGGCAGTTTACGTCCTCTGGCGCGGCTTCCAGGGCTTCGACGTGCTGATCTGGATCGGGCTCTTCATGGTGTTCTACGGCATCATCTATGCGCTGCTGGAAAACGACATGCGGCGCATTCTCGCCTACAGCATCATCAATCAGGTCGGCTTCATGGTGTGCGGCATTGGCATCGGCACCGACTTAGCGCTCAACGGGGCGGCGGCGCACGCCTTCACGCATATCATCTACAAGGCGCTGCTGTTGATGTCGGCCGGTTCGGTGCTCTTTATGACCGGCAAGCGCAAATGCACCGATCTGGGTGGGCTATTTCAGAGCATGCCGCTGACCTGCATCTGCGGCATAATCGGCGCGCTTGCGATCTCGTCGTTCCCGCTGACATCGGGCTTCATCAGCAAGTCGATGATCTCTCAAGGCGCGGCCGACCAGCATCTGGCGCTCGTCTGGTTCCTGCTTGCCGCGGCCTCGGCTGGCGTTTTCCTGCACGCCGGGATCAAGTTTCCGTGGTTCGTATTCTTCCAGAAGGATTCAGGGATGCGGCCGCCGGACCCGCCCTGGAACATGCGCCTGGCGATGATCCTCTTTGCCGCCCTCTGCATCGGGCTCGGTGTTTGGCCCGAGCCGCTCTACGCTCTGTTGCCGCTGCAGCCGGTGACCTACAAGCCCTACACCGGCTATCACGTCGTGGAGATGCTGCAGCTTCTGCTATTCTCCGGGCTCGCCTTCTTCGTGCTATTGCCCTTCATGAAGCGGACGCTGACGATCAGCCTCGACGTCGATTGGTTCTGGCGGCGTTTAGGCGCCATGCTCGCGCGCGAGTTCACAACCCACAGCAACCGCGCCCGCGGCTTCACCGCCGAACGCCTGCAGAACCGTCTGAGCAAAGCGCTGGAGACTGTCTTCCACTTCCACGGGCCCAGGGGAATTCTGGCGCGCACCTGGGATACCGGCACCACGACGCTGGTCATCGTCGGACTGCTGGCGGCTTATCTGATGATCTACTTCCTCTAGCCGCCCAGGAACAGGCGGCCGACTTCAGGATCTTCGAGCAGATCGTCTCCCCTGCCCGCCTTGGCGAGTTGGCCCGAAACCAGCACATATCCCAGATCGGCGAATTCGAGGCCCTTCTTGGCGTTCTGCTCGACCATGATGATGGTCTTGCCCTCGGTATTCTGCAGATCGGCGAGGATTTCGAACACCTGATCAATGAAGCGGGGCTCCAAGCCAATCGAGGGTTCATCGACCAATAATATCCCGGGCTCCATCACCAGCGCCCGGGATATCTCAAGCAGCCGACGTTCGCCACCAGAGAGCACGCGGGCGGGCTGGCTGCGGCGTTCGGCCAGCCGGGGATACTTCTGAAAGACGTTTTCGGCCGCTTCCCGGGCTCGCGCGGTGCGCTCCATCAGATAACCACCCATCCACAGGTTTTCCTCCACCGTCATGTCAGGAAAGACGGAATTGTCCTGCAGGATGTATGCGATGCCGGCACGCTTGAGTTTCTCGTTTGCGCTCATGCGGGTGACGTCATTGCCGCCGGCGCGGATTGTGCCGCCGAATATGCGCGTGAAGCCGTAGATCGAATGGAGCACCGTCGACTTACCCGCACCGTTCGGGCCTATGAGACAAAGCGACTGGCCGGCGCCGACGCGCAAATTGAACCCGTGCAGGATCTGCATCTGGCCGTAGCCGGCATCGAGCGCATCGATGGTCAGCGCCGGCGCGCCGGTGAGGAGCGCATCGAGTGCCGATGGATCGGGGCTTTCCAGCGTCAACGCTTGCGCCTCGCGCACCACGTCGTCGACCGAAATGACGGTATCAACCGCGCCGAGCCCGTAGCCCGCCGCCTTGCCCCCACCCGAAGACGCGCCTTCCTGGCCCATTCAGCTAGCTCCGAGATAAGCGTCGACGACACGCGGATCGCTTTGGATCGCCTCGGGCGGCCCCTCCGCCAGCAATTCGCCGTGGGCGAGACAGTAGATGCGCGTCGCGAGGTTCATGATCACGCGCATGTTGTGCTCGATGACAAACAGCGTGATGCCGAGATCGGCATTGGCACGCTGCAAGCGGTCGATCAGGCCGTTGATGAGTGTGGGATTGATACCGGCGGTTGGCTCGTCGAGCAGCAGCATGCGCGGCTCATTCATCAGCGCCATGGCGAATTCGAGCAGCTTCTGCTGGCCAAACGAGAGATCGCCGGCGCGCAGGAAACGCTTGGAGAAAAGACCCACGAATTCGAGCAGCGCTTCCGATTTTTCTGCGACCTCAGGCGGGTGCCGCGACAGCATCGCGGCAAGCCGCACGCCCCTGTTCGGCACGCTGGCGCCCATATTCTCCATGCAGGTCATCTTGGGGTAAATGCGGGTCTGCTGGAACGTCCGCAGCAGGCCGAGCCGGGCGATGCGCGGAACCCGCAGCCTGGTGATCTCTTTGCCGGCGAAGGTGATCGAGCCGGCATCGACCGGATGGTAGCCAACGATCGTATTGAAGAGCGTCGTCTTGCCTGATCCGTTCGGGCCGATCAGCCCGACAATTTCTCCCTCATCTACCGCCACGCTGACGGCGCGATTGGCAACGACACCGCCGAAACTCTTGGAAACGCCTTCGACAGCGAGGAGCGGCGTCATCGGGCCGCCGCCGATTGCGCGGAGATTTCGACCCGCTCGCCGAAAAGCTGCGGCCAGCGGCTGTGGATCCAGCCCATGATGCCCTCGGGGAAGAAGACGACAATGATGATGACGAGAAGCCCAAGCGCGATGTTCTGGAAGCCGAGCAGATAGGTCCAGAGTAGCTCTTTCGTGGCGTGGAAGAGCACAGCTCCGATCAATGGCCCCCACAGACTGCCCTTGCCGCCGAGCACCGCCATCAGCACCATCCAGACGCCGAGACCCGGCCCGTCGAACGCCGTCTCTTCGGGGTCGACGAAACGCACAATGTTGCCATAGAGCGCGCCACAAACACCAAGGAAGAAACCGCTGACCGACCAGGCAACGACCTTGTAGAGCGTGGTCGCGATGCCCATCGCCTCGGCCTTGTCCTCATCGTCGCGGATGGCATTGATTGCGAGGCCGAAACGGGTCGCATAGAGCCAGCGCAGGAAGACGATCGTGGCCGCGGCGAGCGCGAAGCAGAGGAAGTAAAACAACAGCGACTTGTCCTGATCGCTCGCACGCCCGCGGCCGGGCAGATCGGGCATAATGATGCCCGAACCGGCGCCGACATATTCCCAATTGGCGAAGATCTGCGCGATGAATATGCCGAGTGCCAGCGTGCCGATGGCGAAATAATGGCCGCGCAGACCGAGGATTACGAAGCCGAACACAATTGCCAGCGCAAATCCCACCAGCGCCGCCGCGATCAAGCCGGGCGCAAGGCCCCCCAGGTATTGTCCCATGCTGAGCGCCAGGGCAGAGCCTTGCTCGCCGGCCGCCGTATAGGCACGCATGTTGGTAAAAGGCGCGATCTGGATAATCGCCGAAACATAAAGTCCGGCACCAAAGAAGACGATATTGCCGAAGGAGTTGTAACCAAGCTGGCCGCCCATCGTATCCCAAGTGTAGGCGACGATCACCATAACCCAGAAGATCGAGAGTTGCTTGACGATCGCGGGAAACACAAATGGTGCGACGATCGAGACCGCGCCAATCGCCAAACAAAGTATGAAAAAGCGCCGGGACGAGCCGTCGCCGGCCATGGGCGAGGTGCCGGTCACGCAAGATACTTTCGCTGCATCGCCAGGCGCACACTGCGATAGAGGAGCACTACCAATAAAAGCCCGGTCACGAAGGCGACCTGGTAGCTCGTGCCGATCACGAATTCGGCGACTTTTTCCGCCGCCCCCAGACCCAGGCCGGCCACGATCACCCCGGTGACGTTGCCGAGGCCGGCGATGATCACGATCATGAAGGCGCGGACCGTGTAGATGAGCCCGGTGAAGGCGTGGATGGTCAGCGTCATCGAGACCAGCACGCCCGCGACGCCGCACAACGCCGCGTTGAGAGCATAGGTGCGGGCATAGACGCGGTTGGCGTCGATGCCCATCAGCCGCGCCGCGCGTGCGTTCTGGGCCACGGCGCGGATCGATTGGCCGTCACGGGTGTATTTCAAATAAAAGGCGAGGAAGCCGCCGACGACCAGAGCAAAGGCGAGGGCCACAACGCGCACCCGCTCGATGGCAAGCTCCCCCATGTCGGTCCGCCAAGCCGACCAGGTTCCCATATTGTGCGGCGCGATGACATCGTCGGCGGTGAAGACGCTGTTCATGAACTGCTGCAGCAGGATCGATATGCCGAAGGTCGCCAGGATCGAGGTAAACATGTCCCGGTCGACGATCCGAAAGATCACCAGCCGGTAGACGACCCAGCCTATGACGTAGAGAACCGCCGGCGCCAGCAGCAACGCCCACAGTGCGTGCACGCCGGGCCAGGTCAGCGATAGCCCGATCGCGTCAATCCGAAAGGTCCATTGGCCGGCCGTATAAAAAGCGATGAACCCGCCGAAGATGACGTACTCACCCTGGGTCAGGTTGATGATGTTCATGACGCCCCAGACCAGCGCCATGCCATAGGCGATCAGTGCAAACACCGCACCGATCATGATGCCGTCGAAGATCAAGTTGAGCAGGCCGACAGGGTTCTCGGCCAGAAGCTGGATATTCTCAAACATCGTCGGCGCCCGCCGGCATCAAACGAAATCCCCCGCGCTTCGGTTCGCGGGCGCGGGGGAGTTCATGGCCCTTTTCAGCCCTTAACGCTTGTCCCAGCCAGGCATCGGGTGACGGATCTTTGAGGACGCCCATTTCGTGGGCGCCACGACTTTGTACTGCCCGTCCTGGATTTGAAAGAGCACCATCGGCTTGACAATGTTCTTGCCGCTCGGATCGAACTTGACGTTGCCATAGAAGGTCTGCATTTGCGTTGCCGCCAAAGCCGCGCGGACCTTACCGGTGTCGAACGCGTTGGCCCGCTGGAAGGCGTCGGCATAAACGAGCACCGCCGCGGCCGATTCGGCAGCCTGGTATGGCGGCGCATAGCCGTATTTGTCTTCGAAGGTCTTGGCGAAGTCAGCCGCACTGCCGAACACCTTGTCCTTGTATGACAGCGTCGGCGCCCATTGCGAGGCGCACAGCGTGTATTCAGCCTTCTTGCCGTACTTTTTGATGATCTGGGCTGAATCGCAGTGGGTCATCGCGAGCATCGGCACATTGACCCTAAGCGCAGCGATCTGCCGGATAGCGAGCGCGGCACCCTTGGAATGCCCTGAGACCACTAGAATATCGGGCTTCACCAACTTCACTTTCTGGAGGATGCCCTTCATATCGGAAAGATCGCGCGGTAGGCGACCGTCCACCACAATCTTCATCCCGTAGCGCTTAGCGTCATCAATGACGCCGGCTCGCACGTCCTGCGAGAACGGATCGTTCTCGAAGGCGAGCGCAACACGGAGCGAGCTTGGCTTGCGGCCCTGCTCCTTGGCTTTCTCTGCTGCCAGAGCGATCGCGCTGGCGAGATACTGCTCCGAGGTCGACAACACCGCGAAGAGATACTTGTAGCCTTTGGTGAAGAGCGACCGCGAGGCGCCGTTCGCCTCGACCATCGGGATCTTGTACTTCTCGGTGACGGGCACGATGGCCTTGGTGAGACCGGAACTGTATGGCCCGAGCATATATTTGACCTTGTCCTGATTGATCAGGCGCTCGGCCAATTGCGCGCCGCGTGCGCCGCGCGACTCGTCATCGTAGTAGATGATCTTCAGCTTGTACTTCTTGCCGCCGACGCTGACCCCGCCCATCGCGTTCAGGCGCTCGACGGCAAGATTGTAGCCATTGATCGTGTGCTTGCCGTTGGTCGAGTACTTGCCCGACTTGGATACGGCCGCGCCCAGCACAATTGTGTCGCCTTCGACCTTGGCGCCTGCCGGCGTGGCAATCACCCCGATCAAACCGACCGATGCCAGCGCCGCGGCAGTCATCCTCAGTATCGCCATCACGCTTTCTCCCTGTTTCCGGTCATATCACCGTCGTTTGTTACTGAATCTCCGCCGCTTGTGATCGGTGATTTGCTCGATAACGGTGTTCATGGCCAACAATACCCTGACCTTTGGGTTTCGCAAGATCGAAGGCCGATTTGGCCTTGGAACCCATATCAACGCTCGCGCCGGCTTGCTTGCCGCTACAGAGGGCAACAGATAGATTGGCGCATCCTATTTTCGAGATCTTCGTGGAGTTCAAATCATGGAAATGACCGGAGAATACCGGATCCCGGCGCCGCGCGAGGAAGTGTGGCGCGCGCTCAACGATCCGGACGTGCTCAAGGAATGCATTCCCGGTTGCGAGGAATTGGAGAAGATCTCCGATACCGAATTCACCGCCAAGGTGAAGTTGAAAGTCGGCCCGGTCAGCGCGCGGTTCACCGGTGCGGTAACGCTGGAAGACCTCAAACCACCTGAAAGCTACTCGATCGTCGGCGAGGGCAAGGGTGGTGCCGCCGGCTTCGCCAAAGGCGGCGCGAAGGTCATGCTGGAAGACGATGCGGGCGTAACCGTGCTGCGCTACGAGGCCGAGGCCAAGGTCGGCGGCAAGCTCGCGCAGATCGGCTCGCGGCTGATCGCGGGCACGGCGCGCAAATTGGCCGACAAGTTCTTCAGCGCCTTCGCCGAGACCGTGGCGCCCGGGAGCACCGCGGAAGCCGATGCCGCCGATGCCTGACGCCCGGTCGGAGCGACAGAGCGAAGCCGTGGTGCGCCGCGGCCTGCCCTGGCCGGCATGGGCACTCGCCCTGATCGTCGCGCTCGCCAGTATCCTCTATCTGTTCGTGATCTACCTGCGCTAGCGCCGACCGGCGTGCTGTGTATTTACTATTCCAAACTTGACGCGTGGCGGCGCGGCAAAGACACTAGCCCAATACGGGTTCGAAGCGCTTCGGCTCGCGGACCAGGCCGCGCCAGCGCAACCAAACGAACGAATGATAACGCGGCGGAACACGCCAAGTCTCTGGGAGGGAGGACGGATGTCAGTCACCGTGTCCATGACGCTGAACGGAAAGCAGGTCTCGGCCGATGTCGAGCCGCGCACATTGCTCGTTCAATATATTCGCGAATATATCGGCCTTACCGGGACGCATGTCGGCTGCGACACCAGCCAGTGCGGCGCCTGCGTCGTGCATGTCGGCGGAAAGTCGGTGAAATCTTGTACCTTGCTCGCCGTCCAGGCCGAGGGCGCCAACGTGATCACCATCGAGGGGCTCGCGACCAATGGCGAACTGCACCCGATGCAGGCGGCGTTCCGCGAGAATCATGGTTTGCAATGCGGCTTTTGTACACCGGGCATGATCATGAGCGCGCTCGACCTCGTCAGCCAAAACCCGACCCCAAGCGACGGCGACGTTCGCGAGTGGCTTGAGGGCAATCTGTGCCGCTGCACCGGATATCACAATATCGTCAAGTCGATCCGGGCCGGCGCCGAAGCGATGAAAGGGTAGAGCGATGACCGAGACAGGAATCGGCGCCAGCGTTCGCCGTAAGGAAGATTATCGCTTTATCACCGGCGCAGGCCGGTATGTGGACGATATCCAATTGCGCGGGCAGGCCTATGCCACGTTCGTGCGTTCGCCCCATGCGCACGCCGAAATCACCTCCATCAATACCGACACGGCCAAGGCCGCCGATGGAGTGGTGGCGGTGTTCACCCAGACCGATCTGACGGCTGGCGGGCTCGGCCCGCAACCTTGTGGCTGGGCGGTCAGCAGCAAGAATGGCGATCCGCACAAGGCGCCGAACTTCCCGCTGATGGCGGAGGGCCGCGTGCGTTATGTCGGCGAAAATGTGGCGCTAGTCATCGCCGATACGCAAGCCCAGGCCAAGAGTGCGGCGGAAGCGGTCGAGGTGGGCTACAAGTCCTTGCCGGCCGTGACCTCGGCAACAGCGGCACTCAGTTCCGACGTTTTGTTGCACGACGACGCACCCGGCAATCTCAGCTTCGACTGGGAGCTCGGCGATAAGGCCGCCACCGATGACGCCTTCACCAAGGCCAGTAGCGTCGCCAGGATCGAGGTCGTCAACAACCGCGTGATCCCGAACGCCATGGAGCCGCGCGCGGCGGTTGCCGACTACAATCCCGGAACCCAGGAACTCACGCTCTACACGACCAGCCAGAACCCGCACCTTGCGCGGCTGTTGCTGACCGCGTTCTTCCAACTCGCTCCCGAGCACAAGCTGCGGGTTGTCGCGCCGGACGTGGGCGGCGGCTTTGGCTCGAAGGTCTTTGTCTATGCCGACGAAGTGGCCGTCGCTTGGGCTGCGCGCGCAACCGGCCGTCCGGTCAAGTGGACCGCCGAACGCTCCGAATCGTTCATCACCGACCGGCACGGGCGCGACCACGTCAGTACGGCGGAGCTGGCGCTTGATGACAATGGCAAGTTTCTTGCCTTGCGGGTGGAAACCGTTGCCGATCTGGGCGCTTATCTGTCTCTGCTCGGCACCGCGATTCCGACCTGGCTCTATGCGCCGCTCTTGGCCGGGCCCTACATCACCCCGGCGGTCTATTGCAACGTCAAGGGCGTCTTTACCAACACCGCGCCGACCGATGCGGTGCGCGGGGCGGGGCGGCCGGAGGCGACCTATCTGCTCGAACGCCTCGTCGACAAGGCGGCGCGCGAGTTGGGCGTCGACCAGGCCGAGCTTCGCAAACGCAATATGATCGCCAATGACGCCTATCCTTATCAGACGCCGGTGGTTCATCAGTATGATTCTGGCGACTACGGTGCATCACTGGACAAGGCGGTGGGGATTGCAGATCTCGGCGGCCTCGCAGCCCGCCGGGACGCGTCGGAGAAGGCCGGCAAACTGAGGGGCATCGGGTTCTCATCCTACATCGAGGCCTGCGGGATTGCCCCTTCGGCGGCGGCAGGCGCGATCGGCGGCGGCGTCGGCGGCTGGGAATCAGCGCAAGTCCGCTTCAATCCCACTGGCAGCGTCGAGGTTTTCACCGGATCTCACTCCCACGGCCAGGGACATGATACGACCTTCGCCCAAATCGCCTCGGACAAATTGGGCGTGCCGATCGAGAACGTGGAGGTCATCCACGGCGACACCCAGCGCCACCAGTTCGGCATGGGCACATACGGTTCGCGCTCGCTGGCCGTCGGCGGCTCGGCGATCGTCAAGGCCACGGAGAAAATCATCGCGAAGGGCAAGAAGATTGCGGCCCACCTGATGGAGGCCTCGGAAGCCGACATCGAGTTCGATGGCGGCAACTACACGGTCGCCGGCACTGACAGGTCGGTCAACATTGCCGAGGTTGCCTTCACCGCCTATGTGCCGTTCAACTATCCCGAAGGCGTGGAGCCGGGGCTCGATGAGAATGCATTCTACGATCCCCTCAACTTCTCGTTCCCGGCGGGCACGCATATCTGTGAAGTCGAGGTCGATCCCGAGACCGGAGTGGTCGATATCGCCAACTACGTGGCGGTAGACGATTTCGGCACGCTGATCAACCCGATGATTGTCGAGGGCCAGGTGCATGGCGGCATCGTCCACGGCGTCGGCCAGGCGTTGCTCGAAAACACGGTCTATGACGACGAAGGCCAGCTCGCCTCGGGCTCGTACATGGACTACACCATGCCGCGCGCCGACAACGTGCCGAACTTCAACGTCGACTACACCAAGACCGAGTCGCCATTGAACCCGCTCGGCGTGAAGGGATGTGGCGAAGCAGGGGCAATCGCGTCGCCGCCGGCGCTGATCAACGCCATCGTCGACGCGCTGTCGCCGCTTGGCGTCACCAATGTCGACATGCCCGCCACGTCCGCGAGGGTCTGGCGGGCCATTCAGTCCGCAAAAGCGGCAGCCGAGTAAGGGAGGCAACGACCCATGTACAGCTTCGAATATTCCAAACCCGCCTCCCTTGGGGAGGTCGAGAGCGCAGTCGGCGAGGAAGCGGTTCTGCTCGCCGGTGGCATGACACTCATCCCGACGCTGAAACAGCGCCTGGCGAGCCCGGATCAACTCATCGATCTGGGCGCGATTGCCGAGCTATCAGGGATCAGTGTCTCCGGCGACACCGTGACCATCGGCGCCATGACGACCCACGCCGAAGTCGCGTCCAGCAAAGAGGTGGCGAACGCCATCCCGGCGCTGGCCGCACTTGCCGAGATGATCGGCGATCCGGCCGTGCGCAATCGCGGCACGATCGGCGGCTCGATCGCCAATAACGATCCGGCGGCCGACTATCCCGCCGCCGTGGTCGGGCTTGGCGCCACCGTCAAGACCAACAAACGCGAGATTGCCGGCGATGATTTCTTCACCGGCCTGTTTGAGACGGCGCTCGACGAGGGCGAAATCGTGACTTCGGTCTCATTCCCGGTGCCGGAGAAGGCTGGGTATTCCAAATTCCCCAACCCGGCTTCGCGCTACGCGATCGTCGGCGTCTTCACAGCCAAGACCGGCAACGGCACGCGGGTCGCAGTGACCGGCGCGGGACCTTGCGTCTACCGGGTCGGCGAGATGGAAAGCGCGCTCGACGACAACTGGTCGGCCGATGCCGTGGCCGGCATTTCGGTCTCAGCCGATGGCCTCAACGAGGACATCCATGCCAGCGCCGAATATCGGGCGCATCTGGTAACCGTGATGGCCAAGCGGGCCGTGGCAGCCTCGTAAGGAATCCTGCCCCTCACCGGGGCCACTGAATTCGGGGCAGGGGCGGATTTTGGTCCGCCCCTGCCCTTTTTCGGCCCGCCCGTGACAGCCAAGCCGCGAGGCACTAGATATTGAGGGTAGGCTTAGAAAAGCGGCCGCGTCCGAACCCAAGCAGAAAGAGACCGGATTGAGCGAAATCCCAACAACCGTCGAGGACACGCTCGACCTGCTGGCTAAAGGCCACTACGTGGCGGATAAGAGCCTCGCAACCGCCATCTTCCTTGGCCTGAAGCTCAATCGACCGCTCTTCCTGGAGGGCGAGGCGGGCGTCGGCAAGACCGAGATCGCCAAGGTGCTGGCTGAGACGCTGGGGCGCGATCTGATCCGCCTTCAGTGTTACGAGGGCCTTGACGTGTCGAGCGCGGTCTACGAATGGAACTACTCGGGCCAGATGATCGAGATCCGCCTGGCCGAGGCCGAAGGGGTCAGCGACCGCGACCGCCTACGCGACGACATATTCTCCGAGCGCTTCCTGGTGAAACGTCCCCTGCTCCAAGCGCTCGAGCCGCATTCCGGCGGCCCCCCGGTACTGCTGATCGACGAGCTTGACCGCACCGACGAGCCCTTCGAGGCCTATCTGCTGGAGGTGCTCTCCGACTTCCAGATTACGATCCCGGAGATCGGCGCGATGAAGGCAAAGGAGCCGCCGATCGTGGTGGTGACCTCGAATCGCACGCGCGAGATCCATGACGCGCTGAAGCGCCGATGTTTTTACTACTGGGTCGATTATCCCGATGCAAAACGGGAACTTGAGATCCTGACGATCAAAGCGCCAGGTGCCGGCGAGGCGCTCGCGCGCGAGGTGGTGGCCTTCGTCCAAAAGCTGCGCAAGATGGATCTCTTCAAACTGCCCGGGGTGTCGGAGACGATCGACTGGACCGCCGCCCTCACCCAGCTCAACGTTATCTCGCTGGATCCCCAGAGCATCGATTCGACGCTTGGCGCACTCCTGAAATACCAGGACGACATCTCGCGTATTCAGGGCAGCGAGGCGGCCGGCATCCTCGACCAGATCCGCAACGAGCTCGCGGCAGCCGGTGCGTCCTGAGGCCGGCTGCGATGACCGAGCAACCGCCCGTCCCGAACGTCCCCGACGAGAGCGGTGGGCGGCTTGCCGAAAACATCATGCATTTTGCCCGGGTCCTGCGCGCGGCGGGACTGCCGATTGGGCCTGGGCGCGTCTTGGATGCGATCGAAGCGGTCCGGGCGGTTGGTATTGGCGACCGCGCGGATTTCTATTGGACACTCCACGCGGTATTCGTGAACCGGCGCGATCAACGCGATCTCTTCGATCAAGCCTTCCACGTCTTCTGGCGTAATCCCAAGCTGCTGGAACGCATGCTGGCGACCGTGCTGCCCTCGATCGACGTCCCCATGGAGGAAGACAAGGAGCTGTCCCGGCGCATCGCCGACGCCATGAACATGGGCAACGATCCGGCTCAAGGCCGAGGTGAAGAGGACGAGCCCGAGGAGATCGTCTTCGATGCGGCGATGACCTTTTCGGACCGCGAACTCCTGCAGAAGCAGGACTTCGAGGCGATGAGCGCCGAAGAAATTCGCAAAGCGCGCGCCATCATTTCTCGAATGCGCCTGCCGATCATGGATGTGCCAACCAGGCGTCATCGGCCCAATCCGCGCGGCGCCCGTATCGACATGCGCGCGACCTTGCGCAAGGCGCTGCGCTCCGGTGGCCGCGACATTCCGCTGGCCCGGCGCAGCCGTCGGCGGCGACATCCGCCGCTGGTGATCCTCTGCGATATTTCCGGTTCGATGAGCCGCTATTCGCGCATGCTGTTGCACTTCATGCACGCGCTGACGAACGACCGCGACCGGGTGCATACGTTCCTCTTCGGCACGCGGCTCTCGAACATCACGCGGTACCTGCGCTACCGCGACGTCGACGTCGCGCTCGATAAGATCGGCGGGACCGTCGATGATTGGTCGGGCGGCACGCGTATCGGCTCGTGCCTGGCCGAATTCAACCGCATCTGGTCGCGGCGCGTGCTGGCGCAGGGCGCGGTGGTCCTGTTGATCACCGATGGCCTCGACCGCGAGGGCGGCGAGCTGCTTGCGAACGCCATGGAACGACTGCACAAGTCATGCCGACGGCTGATTTGGCTAAACCCGCTGTTGCGTTATGCGGGGTTCGAACCAAAATCACAGGGCATCAAGGCTATCCTTCCGCATGTGGACGAGTTCCGGACGATCCACAATCTGGAGAGCCTGAGCGATCTCGCCGAGGCGCTCGGGCGTCCGGGGACACGGCGGGAGGAAGGCGTGAGCAGTTGGCTGGAGAAAATGCAATGAGTGGCGCGCATGACGACGTGTTGGAAACCGCAGCGGCCTGGCTGGCCGACGGCAAGGGCGTGGCGCTGGCCACGGTCGTGACGACATGGGGATCCTCGCCGCGTCCGGCCGGCAGTCAGCTTGCCGTCGACGAGGCGGGTGCGATGGTGGGATCGGTCTCGGGGGGATGTATCGAGGGCGCCGTGGTGACCGAGGCCATCAGCGCAATCAAGGACGGCGAGCCGCGCTTGCTCGACTTCGGCGTCAGCGACGAGCAGGCCTGGGAGGTGGGGCTTGCTTGCGGCGGCAAAGTACAGGTCTATGTCGAGAAGATGGAATGAAACGGGCGGTTCTTGACAAGGTTCTGAAGGCGCGTGCGGACGCATTCCCGCTTGCCCTTGCCACTGAACTAAAGACCGGGCTACAGCACGCGCTGAGCCCAGACGGCACAAGCGCCGGCGATCTTGCAGTGTCAGACTTGATCGAGAGCGCCGCGGCAGACGCGCTGCGTGATAACCGGCCCATGACCGTCGACGGGCCGAACGGACCGATCTTTGTGCAGCCGTTCAATCCGGCCTTGCGAATGTATATCGTCGGCGCGGTTCATATCGCCCAGGCGTTGGCTCCGATGGCCGCGCTCGCGGGCTACGTGGTCACGGTAATCGATCCGCGCGGCTCCTTCGCCACACCGGAACGTTTTCCTGGTATCGCACTTTCGACCGACTGGCCGGACGAGGCAATCGGCCGAGCGCCGCCCGACAGCCGCACGGCGGTCATTACCCTGACCCACGACCCCAAGCTCGACGACCCCGCCCTCATTGCCGCGTTGCGCTCACAGGCGTTCTATATCGGCGCGCTGGGCAGCCGGAAAACGCATGCCTTGCGCGAGGACCGGTTGCGGGCCGAAGGCTTCGACGAGGGAGCGCTCGCGCGCATCCATGGGCCCATCGGCCTGGCACTGGGCGGCCGCTCGCCGGCCGAGATCGCCATCGCCACACTCGCTCAGGCGACGCAGGTTCTCCACCAATCCGATCCACGTGCGAGGTCGGCGACGTGAAATTCGGGCGCGTTCCGCTCGATGATGCCGACGGGGCGATCCTCGTTCACACGCTCAAAGCCGGCCGCGCGACCATAAGAAAGGGCACCCGGCTCGGTGCTTCGGACCTGGCGGTATTGCGAGCCGGAGGGTTCGAGACCGTCATGGTGGCGCGGCTCGAACCTGAGGATGTGGGCGAAAACGACGCCGCCGGCGCGATCGCCGCGGCGGCGACAGGCGGGCACGCCTCCCACAGCGCCGCCGCCAATGGGCGCTGCAATCTGATTGCTAAAACATCGGGCCTTGCCATCCTCGACCGCGCACGCATCGACGCGCTGAACGGCATCAACGAAGGAGCGAGCATCGCGACGATCGAACCCTTGCGCCTCGTCCAGCCGGGTGAGCTGCTCGCGACGATCAAGATCGTTCCTTTTGCCGTGTCGAAAACGACGGTTGAGCGTTGCGTTGCCGCCGCGGGCGATCCCGCGCCGGTTGTGGCCGTGGCCAATTTCACTCCCAAGCGTGTTGGCCTGTTGCAAACGGTGATGCCCAGCGCTAAGCAATCACTGGTCGAAAAAATGGCGGAAGCCAGCCGGAAGCGGGTTGAGCGCCTGGGTGGCGTGCTGATCGACATCGGCACTTGCGGTCACGACGAACACGCGGTCGCCGAAGCGCTTGGCCGACTGGTCGCGCACAGATGCGACATTGCGCTCGTGCTCGGTGCTTCAGCAATCGCCGATCGGCGCGACGTGGTGCCGGCAGCGATCGAACAGGCCGGTGGACGCATCCTGCGTTTCGGTATGCCGGTCGATCCCGGTCACCTCACTTTGCTCGCCGAATTAGGTGCGATGACCGTGCTCGGGGTTCCTGGATCCTCGCGCTCGCAGCGGCGGCAGGGCTTCGATTGGATATTGCAGTGCCTCTTCGCCGGCCTCGAGGTGGACGACGAAGCCATCTCGCGCCTGGGCGTCGGCGGTCTGTTGAAGGAAATCCCGGAGCGACCGATGCCGCGCCGCATCACCGACCCCGCCCGCAAGCCAGCCGCCCCACCCAAAGTCGCAGCCCTTGTTCTGGCGGCCGGGCAATCGCGCCGCATGGGCGCGCGGAACAAATTGCTTGCCGAGATCGACGGGGTCGCGATGGTGCGCCGGGTGGTCGAGGCTGTTATCGCATCGCGCGCCGAGCCGGTGTTGGTGATAACCGGATACGAGACTGACCGCGTTCGCGACGCCATGGCGGGCCTCGCAGTCACCTTTGTCGACAATCTGGACTTCGAGGAAGGCATCAGCGCCTCGCTGCGTCACGGCCTTGCGGCGCTGCCCCCGGACTGCGACGGCGCGCTGGTGTGTCTGGGCGACATGCCGCGGGTCGACGCGGCGATGCTGGACATGCTGATCGGTGCATTCGAGCCCGAGAAGGGCAAGGATATCTGCGTGCCGGTGCACCAGGGTAAACGCGGTAATCCCGTTCTGTGGGGCAAACGCTTTTTCACCGATATGCGCGAGATTGCCGGTGATGTTGGCGCGAAATACTTGATTGGACGGCACGCCGATGCGGTGCAGGAAGTCTCCATCGCGGAAGACGGCGTGCTGATCGACGTCGATTCGCCGGATGCCCTGGCGGCGCTAACGGCGCGCGGCGGGCAGAGCGTCTGAGCTTCGACACCCCGAACTTATACCAAATCTCAGTGATATTGAGCTATTTGACCGCCAAGATTTTGTCCGCCGGTTAGGCGCGGGTTGCGCCGTGGTGCGACGCACCACAAGCGGCGCGCAACGACGCCGGCGGACAAAATCTTGGCGGCCTTCGGTGGGGCCGATTGGCCCTCCGGCCGCGTTACGCGGCTTGCCCGATGCGCTGCATCGCGCCGCGCCGCGTGCCTAACCTGAGGGCCAATCCGCCGCCATCAAATGGCTCAGTATCACTCAGACTTGGTATTAATTGCGGTCGGCCAGGCCGCCCAAGCCGGCATCCTCCAGAAACAGCAGAATGTCCGCGACCGCGCCATGGTCGTGCAGATCGGTGTGGCCGCCAATAGCGAAGAATTTTCCCTGCTTCGGTTCCTCGGCGTGATCGAGCAATCGCCGCCCCAAGCGAACCGGCACCGTGCGATCGAGTTCGCCGTGGAGGATCAGCTTGGGGGCGCGGACCGATTTGATGCGGGCGAGCGAATTAAACCGGTCGATCATGGCGAGGCGAACCGGCAACCACGGATATGCCGACGCCGCGACATCGACGATCGAGGTGAATGGCGCCTCAAGCACCAGCGCTCCCAACTGCCGCTCGGCTGCAAGCGCAACCGCAACGCCGCTGCCCAGCGATTCGCCATACAAGATCGTGCGATGCCGCGCGATGCCAGCCTCGGCGACGTGGTCGAGCGCGGCCCGCCCATCGATCAGCAACCCGGTCTCGCTGGGACGCCCCGGATTGCCGCCATACCCGCGATAGCTGGCCAGCAGCACGCCAAAGCCGGCTTCCAAAAAGGGCCTCACTTTCTCGGCCCGGTGGGCGATATTTCCGGCATTGCCATGAAAGTAGACCAGAAGCGGCCCATGGGGCGCCGGCGGCGCGGCCAGCCAACTCGTGAGCCGAAGCCCATCGGCCGTTTCGTATGCAACCGACGTCATCTCCGGAACGCCAGCGCTCGCCGGCGAAGACCGGGTTCGGTCGGGCAGATAGATCAGCCTGCGCTGCAGCGCGAACATCAGCCCTGCAATGAGCGCGTAAGCGCCGACAACGCTGATAAGGAGCTGCACCATCGTATCAGTAACGACGACCCTCCCCGCCTCGCTGGCGGACCCTACGACCTTACAGTAATGTGGCGCGAAATCTTCGGCCGCCCGGCCTCGCCCCACGCTCAATCCGCAGGTCCGCAGCGCGCATGAACGATTCGATCCGTGGGATGCGATTGTGGAGCGGCGTCGTCCTGTTCGCGTATGTCGCGAGCCATCTCGTCAATCATACGCTGGGTTTGGTTTCGATCTCAGTCATGGAGGGCGGGCGCGCTGTATTTCTCGCAATCTGGCGCAATCCGGTCGGCACAATAGCGCTCTACGGTGCGCTTTCGATGCATGTCATACTCACCTTGTGGGCCCTCTATGCGCGGCGCAGCTTACGCATGCATCGCTGGGAGCTAACCCAGCTTCTCCTTGGCCTGTCGATCCCGCCGATGCTCGCCCAGCACATTATCGGCACGCGCGTCGTCAACGAGCTTTTCGGCATCGACACTGGGTACTTCTACACGCTGCTCACCTTTACACAGTTCTCACCCTGGCTCGGTGTGCAGCAGATCGTCCTTTTGGCCTTGGCCTGGGTCCATGGTTGCATCGGCCTGCATTTCTGGCTGCGGCTGAAAAAATGGTATCCGGCGGCACAGATGTGGCTCTTTGCGGCGGCGTTGCTGATACCGACATTTGCTATCTTCGGTTTCTGGCATGCTGCCGCGGAGCTGGATGTCCTGTTGCGTGCGCCAGGCAAACTGAAAGAGATACTCACGGCGATTGGCCTTCCGAACGATCGGGCGCTGGTCTTCTACAACCGGCTACTCGGTTTCGCCTGGACGCTGATGGCGGGAATGCTGGCTGTGGTGTTCGTCGCGCGCGCAGCGCGTTCATTGGTGCTTCGACGCCGGGGGCTCGTTCGCATCGTCTATCCGGGCGCACAAATCGTCGATGTGGCCAAAGGCCACACGGTGCTGGAAGCCAGCCGTATTGGCGGCGTTCCCCACGCCTCGGTATGTGGGGGGCGCGGGCGGTGCTCGACATGCCGCATTCGCATTGGCAGGCACGAGGCGCCCCTGCCGGAGGCCAAAGAAGACGAGCGGAAAGTCCTGTCACGGGTGGGAGCTGCGCCCAATGTACGCCTTGCATGCCAATTGCGACCAAATGCCGGGCGGATCGAGGTGACCCCACTCTTGGCGCCGACCGCAACCGCTCGCGATGCGTATGAAAGGCCCGGCTATCTGGAAGGCCGCGAGGAGGAAATCGCCGTTCTTTTCGCCGATTTGCGGGCATTCACAGAGCTGTCGGAGAAAAAGCTGCCTTTCGATGTGGTCTTTATGCTCAACCGCTATTTCAGCGCCATGGGCGAGGCGGTGGAGGATGTTGGCGGCCACCTCGACAAGTTCATCGGTGACGGGGTGATGGCACTTTTTGGCGTGGGGACCGACCGACGCACGGGATGTCGCCAGGCGTTGGCGGCGGCTCGCGCCATGGGCGAGAAGCTGGAAGAGCTCAATCGGGCGCTGAAGAACGAATTGGATGCACCGCTGCGCATCGGTATCGGAATCCATGCCGGCCCGGCGATCGTCGGCGAGATGGGGTATGGCCAAGCCGTCAATCTGACAGCGGTTGGCGATACGGTGAACACGGCAAGCCGGCTGGAGACACTAACCAAGACCTACAATTCCCAGCTCGTCGTCTCGCAACGCGTGGCGGACTATGCGGAGATCGACCTGAGCAACCTGCCTCTTGAGGAGATCGCAATTCGCGGCCGGCAGCAGGCGTTGTCGATCCGTGTGGCGGAATGGACAGAACTTCTACCGGTAACAGGCGTTCGCGCCGAACGGCGGCTGAATCAGCAGCAAGCCGGCCGCTAGCTGAAATCGCTCGCCGGCAGCCCGCGGGCGACTCAGCTGCCGCGACGTCGCTTGAGCGTTGCGACCTTGCGCTTTAGCTCTTCATATTCCGCGCAGCCGAAGCTGCACAACCGGTCGAGCTTGGCGAGCTGGGCTTCGGCCTTCGGCAAATCGCCCATGCGCACATAGAGCTCGCCCAAATATTCATTAGCGCCCTTGTGATTGGGGTCGACGGCCAGCGCCCGTCGGTAATAGGTCATGGCGTTTTTGAGATCACCGGTCTCCCGATAGCTGAAGCCCAGATAATTGAGGGCGTCGGCGTTGCTCGGTTCCTTCGAAACAACATCCCTCAACATCGGAATCGCAGAGGCATAGTTACGGGCCTTCACCTTCTCTACCGCCATGGCATAGGTCGACTTCTGTTTGACGGGCGCATTCCCGCTGCCGCTGCCCATTGCCATCGCACTGCTGGCACCGAATGCAAGTCCGAGCAAAAGCAATCCGATCGCAACCGAGTTCAAGAACTGCCGCATGTCGACGATCCTCCTGCAATTCGTGCCACGGCCAGGCCTTTGCCGCACCAGATACCTAGGTTCGAAATCCGGCATAATGAAGACTTCGCCGGACAACTTGACGTGAGTGCCCAGTGACACGTCAACCAAGACCCGCCCAAGGACCGCTGGCAAGCTTCGGATGGCCAACCAGTAAGACGCGCGCCGTCGCGGCCGATCCGCTCAATGGGCCATGAAGATCGGCACTGTCATATGGTGCATGATATGCCGGCTCGCACCGCCCATCACCAATTCACGGATCCGGGAGCGGCCGTATGCGCCCATAACAACCATATCATATCCGCCGTCGCTGATCCGAGACAGCAGCATGTCACCAACCTGGATGTCATCCGCGATGATCTGGGCAGCTTCAACTTTCACGCCGTGCCGGGCGAAATGCAGCGAAATATCGGCACCAGGCAAATCGCCCAGCGGATCGCGCGTGTCCGAAGGGTTCACTGCCAGTACTGTGACCTGCGCCGCATTCTTTAAAAATGGCATGGCGTCGTTGACCGCCCGCGCCGCCTCACGACTGCCGTTCCAGGCCACCAGAACTCGCTTGCCGACGTCGTTGAAGCGGCCGGCGTACGGCACGATGAAAACCGGACGCCCTGAATACAGGACCACATGGCCCGGCACATCGACATCGTCTGCCGGCGCATCACCGTCTGGATCCGTCTGCCCGACAATACACAGATCGCCATAACGAGCGTGCAGCGACACCACTTCGTCGAGGGGCCCCTCGCCAACGCGCATCTCGGCAGATAGCCCTGCCTTCTTAGTCGCTTCTTCAAATCCCGCCGAAGCGCTTGCCGCCGCTTCGCTGGACGCCCTTGCCTGCATTTCGATGACATCGGGCCCTACTTGCGCCGCTACATAAGCCGGCAAGTAGGCTGGCGATTTCACGTATACGCCGGTCAGGTGCGCATCAAATCGCTGTGCGAGTTCTATCGCGACCCCGATCCGTGCCTCGTAATTACGGGAGTCATCAACGTGAACCACGATATCCTTGATGGTCATGATTGGATCCTCGCTTTGGGATATTGGAGCCCCGCCTTCGTCGGTGTGCTTTCACGACGGACGCTTTATGTTTCATGACCCGACGAGAAGCCAGAGACATTGACACATATCAACAATCAGCGGGAACCCGACCGACCCACCCGGCGGCCGAGACGGGCGCGAACTGCGCTGGCGGACCGCCGCTGCGGACGTAGTACAAATGCGGCGCACTCAGAACACAATTGGAACGAATAGGTCTTCGACACGAGCAGCAGACGCAGAATATCACTCGGCGATCCACATGCCGGAAACGAAATTGATCTCAGAAAGTCCCGGGACGGGGGCACGCTGAGAAGATTGAGAGGTCGATACGATCGGCAGGCCAAGGTCGATTGCAACAGGGCGTTCTGCGACACCGTGGCTCGGCCTTAACTGGTAATTGGTGCGGCTGGAGGGACTCGAACCCCCACGGGCTTATCGCCCACATGGACCTGAACCATGCGCGTCTACCAATTCCGCCACAGCCGCGATCGGTCCTAATCAGGCTGCATGTGAGTGGTGCGGCCGACAGGACTTGAACCTGTACAGGGTTTCCCCCACAGCGCCCTCAACGCTGCGCGTCTACCAATTCCGCCACGGCCGCATATGACCCGGTCCCGCGATCGCCTACCTCGCGGGCCGACCTTGTATCATCCTCCCAGCAGCATTGTGTAGTGCAAAATAGGGACTGTCGGACGGCCCCGCAACCACCTGTCACCACTCCAGGCCACTCAGCGGAAAGTGGGCAATCCATCCCACCGGCGGGCCGTACACGAGCGTGATGGAAGAAGCCAGGGTTGTGAGGCTCGCTCGTGGTGAACCTCCGCGATCGGCCCCATCGGCGACAGCGCAATTTGCGCCCATCCGGCGTCAAGACATCGGACAATGAAACGAGCGGAATAGATTGCCTCGGTCGAGCCAAATCGGGGTTTCGCTTAGGTTTCGCCTGGATGTACGCAAACCTCCAATGACGATTAAGGCTCTGGTCAAGACGCACAGGTGCCTACATTGTTGGCAAGTCATCAGTAGTATGTATTGCAGCATCCCAATGCAAACATAAACAAGACCTTGCATTTTGAGGTACACATGGTCAATCTTGCATCCAAAGGCTATGACAAAATAAGCCTAAGACTAGTGGGAGTGAGGGAAGAGAGGGGTGATGGTCGACGAGGTTGGTGAGTCACAGCCATCCTACGGTAGCGCGTTCGAATACGAGCCACAACGGGAGCCCGATTCTGCCGTTGAGGTCGTGGGCGCCATGACTGCGCCCGTGTCTAGATTGCCGGTGTCTAGATTGATTGCGTTAGATACCGCAGCCCCTGCTCCGGACACGCGATTATTCGCTGATGACTTTGGCGAACTCGATGTGGTGTTCGACGAAGCAGAACGGGTGCTTTGGTATTACATGGCGCCGAGAGGCCGGCCAAGCTTCACCCGCGAAATGCTTGGCGACATCCGCCGCCTTCAGAGTCAAGCGAGCGAGGTTGTCGGGAGCACGGTTGGTAGCCGCGAGACTTTGATCCGCTATTTGGTGCTGGCGTCACACATCCCCGGGATATTCAATCTTGGCGGCGACCTTCAATTAATTGGTCGTTTGGTTCGTGATCGGAATCAGACCGGCCTTGCGGACTATGCCCGCGCCTGCATTGACGTCCTCTATCGAAATGTCATCGGTCTCGACCGCCCGTTGGTGACGGTGTCGATTGTTCAGGGTCATGCGCTTGGCGGCGGGTTTGAAGCCGCGCTTTCATCGAAGCTCATCATTGCAGAAGAGCATGCCAAGTTCGGCTTCCCGGAGGTCTTATTCAATCTGTTTCCCGGCATGGGCGCGTATAGCCTGCTGGCAAGGCGGATCGGGTCTATCGATGCCGAGCGAATGATCACCAGCGGCAAGACCTATAAGGCCGAACAACTTTACGAACTGGGTGTGGTGGATATTTTGGCGCCGAGCGGTGAAGGCGAGCGCGCCTTTTACGAACATATCGGTCGGAATGGCCGACGGTTCAACGCCCATTTGGGTGTATATCAGGCGCGCCAGCGATTCGACGACGTATCCTATGACGAGCTCAACGACATAGCGACGGCCTGGGTTGACGCCGCAATGAGCTTGGGGCCCGCCGACCTGCGCAAGATCGACCGATTCGCGGCGTCGCAGGACAAACTCAGTCCAGCTGACGGCGGGACTGGGGTCCGATCCACCCCATGAAATTCATTTGCGACCACCAAGCCGGAATGCGAAAGCCGCGCCAGCGGACCGCGATAAGCCGATTCTATGCTGTTATTCTTGGCGCCTGCCCACTACCCAGATAGGGAGAGAAGGCGGCGCAGGCGCGGTCGAACTCGCGCGCAAGCTGATCGGCGAACTCGCGCCCCTCATCGGTGAACTTGGCCTGGCTGGCCGGCCGCCAGGCAAGGCAAAGGTTGAAAATGCTCGTGGCGCCGACATTGGCCGAGGCGCTACGCAGGGTGTGGATGATATCGTGGAAGGCGGCAAAATCGCCGTTCTCGACCGCCTCCGCGGCCAGACGAACGTGGCGCTCGGCGTCCTCAATGTAATCTCGGATCAAAGCTTCCACAAAATCGTCACCGTCACCCAGATCACGCAAATTATCGATGACCACCGGATCGAGCGCATCGCCGACGGTCGACTTCGCCGCGGGATGCGTTTCAATATTCGCCGGCAATTCGGCCCGGACCGCGCCGACCTCTTTACTTGCCGCCATATCGTTTAGTGCCGCTTTGCTCGATACCAAAGATTCGACCGTATCCAGAAGAACGTCGGCCTTGATCGGCTTGACAAGGTGCAAATCGAAACCGGCCTCGCTGCATTTCTGCTGGGATTCGGCCGTGGCGTCCGCGGTCAATGCGACGATCGGAATGCGGCGTGCGTCCTCAAGCTCCAAGAAATGGTAATGCCGTACCGCTTCAAGGCCACTCATCACCGGCATGTTGACATCCAGAAACGCGATATCGAACCGACCCGTTTCCAAGGCGTCCAACGCCTGCTCACCATTCTCAACAAGCTCGGCAAAATGGCCCCCGCGCTCTAGGATCCGGGCCGCCACCGTGCGATTGACCTTGTTGTCGTCGGCAATCAAGATCCGCAGGCCCTTACGGCGCGACGCCGCATGCCCGGCATCAGCGGTTGCCGCGCGAAGATCTCCGGGGCAAAGCGCCTCCAACACCGCGGCCAACGCATCGGATTGAATCGGCTTTTCCACGACGGCGGCGAAACGACTCCGTACATCGTGCCGCCGAGACAAATGTTCCCCGTCGTCGCCTGCCAGAATGAAATGCCAACCGGCGCCGGCTTCCGACGCGATGGTCTGCGCATCGATCGCCGGGTCCAGCAGCTTCTCGTCAAACACGACGACGCTCTGGGCTGCGTCTTCTTCGGCTGTCTTGGAGAGGGCGAGCTGCGCGGCATCGAGTGACGTGAATACGACCGGGTTCACGCCCCACGCCTCAAACACGGCCAAAAGCTCATGTTCAAGGCTTGGGTCGTCAGTCAGAACAATGGCATCAATGTCGGAGCTGACGGTCGGAGAACCGGCGTTTGCCGCCAAACCAGGCTCAAGTTCCAAGGGCAGCTCCACCCAAAACGTACTACCCTCGCCTACAATGCTCGAAACGCCAATACGCCCGCCCATCAGATCGACCAGTTGTTTGACGATGGCAAGGCCCAGACCAACGCCATCGAAGCGGCGCGTCACCGCCGCATCGGTCTGAGTAAAACTCTCAAACACCTTGTCATGCATGTCCTCAGGGATACCCATTCCGGTATCGATGACCTCGATCCGAACGGACATTGGACGGCCGTCACCCGATACCGGTGCGATACTCAAGAGTACACTGCCCGTGTCGGTGTATTTGATCGCGTTGGAGACCAGGTTTATCAGAACCTGACGAAGTCTATCGGGATCGGTGCGGGCCCATCGGGGTGTCTTTGGCGCGATATGGACCGAGAACTTCAACCCCTTGTCACGCGCCTGCGGCGCAAGCATCGAACGGGTCTGCGCTACCGAGCGAAAGAGATTGATGTCGCCGATACGAAGCGCAATCTTGCCGGACTCAATTTTGGAAAAGTCGAGAATATCGCTGATCTGAGCGAGCAGGGCGTCGGCCGAAGCATCGATCGTCTGCACCATTTCGCGCTGCGGGCCGGTGAGCGAAGAGCCGGCAAGCAGGTCGGCCATACCGATGATGCCATTCAGTGGCGTTCTGATCTCATGGCTCATGGTGGCAAGGAAACGGCCCTTAGCCTGGTTGGCCTCTTCCGCCTGAGCCCGCGCCTGTTGCAATCGCCTCAGCAGGGTCGCGACGTAGGCCGGCAATACGATCAGCGCAAAGAGCAGACCATAAGCAAGCGCCGGTTGCTCGCGCCAATAAGACGTAAACAGAATGACGGTCAGAAACCCGGTGGCACTGGTCAGCGCACCAAATGCCAGGTAGCGCAGCCCATAACGAAAGCCCATGCCAAAGGTGACGAAGAGATAAATCCAGTACCACAGCGCAGTCGATGCTCCGCCCGTCTGCATGAAATACGACAAGGTCGTAAGGTCGATCCCCAACGCCAGTATGCGGCGGATGTGCGACGTCTTTGGGCGCCAGAGGAGGTGAGCAAAGAAGGCGCATGACGTAAGAAGAAACCCACTTACGATCGCCATCAGCGTGATCGTCGAAGGGTCCCGATTGAAAATCAAGGAGATCGCCGAAGGCACGAAGATCAACAGAGCGATCACGATCCGAAGCAGATGCTGCTCGTGTTCGCTATCGGTCCTTCCGGATAGCCGCGATCTGATCCACGCGATCATCGAACGGTTCGGGCTCGAATGCGCCGGTGGATTGGCAATCAATGGATCAACCGGCATGTCATCCGGCCCGGCGAGGGCGCGTCGCGTGCCCTAACTCTATTGTGCGTTCCGGCGGAAAAACCACGGTGACAGTCGTCCCCGAACCTTCCCGGCTGTCGAGCGCCAAGGCTCCGCCGTGAAGTTCGACAAGCCCGGCAGCCAGCGGGAGACCCAGCCCGGTTCCTGAATGCAGCCGTGTCATCACATGCTCGACCTGACCGAACCGCTCCAGTGCTCGCGGCACGTCCTCTTCGGCGATCCCTACGCCGGTGTCAGTAACGCAGAGCTGAATAGAACGATCGGATAGTACTGATGCCTCAACCCGCACTGTCCCACCGGATGGCGTGAACTTGATGGCATTCGACAGGAGATTGAGGAGCACCTGTTTGACTTTACGTTCGTCGGCGCGCAGATCCGGCATGTGTTTGTCGCTGCTGATCTCAAGATCGAGATTCTTCTCATCCGCGCGCGGCCGCACGATTCTCATGACGTCTTCGATCACCTGGACGACTTCGAAAGTCTGATCCGTAACCTCAACCTGCCCGGCTTCGATCTTGGAGACTTCTAGAATGTCGTTGATGATGCTCAGAAGATGCTGGCCGCTATCATTGATGTTGCGCGCATATTCAGGATATTTGGGGTTCTCGATCGGTCCGAGCAGGCCTTTCTCGATCATCTCGGCGAACCCGATGATCGCATTGAGCGGCGTACGCAGCTCGTGGCTCATATTGGCCAGAAACTCGGTCTTCGATCGGCTTGCTGCCTCTGCCTGCTCCTTCGCGCTCCGTAAAGCATTCTCCGCCGCTTTTCGTTCCGTGAAGTCCGACCCGATTGTGAGAATTTTCTTGTCGCCATTCGCACCGGGAAAGCGAACCTTGGTGAACTGAATCCAGCGCTCGTAGTCGTCGACGGTCTTGAATCGGCGCTCGGCGAAAGTCAGCTCGCTGTCGCCGTTTAAGAGCGCATCATCATCCGCCTTGATTTGCTCGATCTCATCGCGACACCCTTCGATCGCCGAGTAGGGCTTGCCCTCGATTTCGCCGACGGTCGAGCCACATGCCGCGGCGAACGCATTGTTCGCCAACGTGACGCAGCCACTGCTGTTGGTCGTAAAGATCCAGCTGGGAATGTTGTCGATTACCGCCCGTAAAAAATGGCGCTGCTCGGCTAATGCGACTTCCGCAAGTTTGCGATCGGTAATGTCGAGATCAACCGAGACGACATTTCGGGTCTTACCGCTCTCGTCATAGAACGGGCGCTTGGTCGACAAGAGAGTGCGTTGGCCACCCGACCGATCCGTCACCACAACTTCATTTGGCGGCGGAGACTCTCCTGTCTCAACGATTTTTTGTGCGGCCTTTCGGCGGGCGCTGCCGATCACGTCGCCAAAGAGATCCATCTGCGTCTTGCCAACGGCTTCATCCGGGCTAATGCCCAAAAAGGCAGCCATAGATTGGTTGATGAAAATGTAACGCGACTCGGCGTCGGTCGCGCCAATCATTGCCGGCACGGCATCGAGAACGCTAAGCAACTGCTCGCGCGACCGGCGCATCTCCTGCTCGTGACGCTGGCCACTGGTTTGCAGGCGCTGTTCAAGTTCGCCGGCGCGGTGCTTGATGAGCTTTTGCTGGTTGCGAAGCGTCAGCAAATTTCGTGCGCGAACTCGAAATTCGCGGTGATCGATCGGGCTAAGAAGGAAATCAGTGGCGCCAGCTTCGAGCGCCTGATATCGGAAATCGCGGTCCTCGAAGACCGTCACCACCATAACCGGCACGTCATAGCAAAGTGGCTCGCCGCGAAACGCGCGCGTGAAGGCCGCACCATCCATTTCCGGCATTTTAAAATCGGTGACAACCAAGTCGGGCGTATTTGCCTTGACCCACTCCAACGCCTGCATCGGATTGCCGAAGGACTTGACCAGCGCGTCGGCCTCAAGCGAGGCGGCGAGCCGGCTCAAAATGCGCCGGTTCGTCACCTGGTCGTCAATCACCACTATTACTGTCATGGCCGAGGTTTCGCGCCCGTGAATCGCCGTCCGCCCACCGTCCCGGGGATTATTTCGTCGGGCGGCAGCGATATTGACCGCAAGTGTCCAACCCGCCGTGTAAATGTTTCGTAAATTCAGGAATATTTTCGGGTATTGCTTGAAAACTTGTCAGCTGCCGAGCGAACGCCACACGGCGTGAATTCGATCAAATTTCGAAAAAGCCGAGTAATGTAAAGAAATCCTTTATTTCCTTTTCTCTATGGTGTGCCGGCTCCGTTAGAAAATTGGGCAAGAGCATGCTCCTTCGGCGACTATTCGGCACGCGGCCTCAAAACGACGATCGGCACGATGAGCGCCGCCGCCATCGCCGCATATACGGCCGACCGATCAAGGTGGTTCTTGAGGACCAATCCTACAAAACGCTCGATTGGTCATTGGGCGGATTTCGTATCAACAAGTTTCACCGGGAGATCAAACGCGGCGATAGGCTGAGCGGCGTTATTGGCCCGTTCGCACGCGTAAAGTCCGGGGAATGTGTCGTCGAAGTGATCCGGGTGGCCGAGAATGGCGATATCGGCGCAAAATTTGTTGAAATCTCCCCCAAGATTTTCGTCGCCATGGCCGGCTATAAAGAACGTTGACCAGTCCTTGCTCGGGCCAAGTTTCCGGAATCCAGACACAAAAAAATACCTCCACTGACCATCGGGGGCAAAGTCCCACCGCGGGTCAGAGGAGGTTAGAAATCAGGTGATTTCACGAACATCAACGCCTACGCAACTGACGTTGCACAACAACTGCCGCCAACGCTCGTATTGCCGCTGGGATATTTAGCGTTCTGCCAACACTAGATATCGGACTGGCGTATATTTTATTGGTTTTTTTCCCACTCAATTATCTTGATAATGGGATATTTCCCTTATAGGCTGCTGGCAATCGATCCCGGAGGAAAGAGCCAGTGGATACTCCTAGCATCATCCGCAATCGCCTGATCGATCTGGAACGGCGGTTTTCTGGGCCAATACCCAAGTCGGCAAAACAGCAGGCCGGCCTGCCGTCCGGCAACAATACAAACGAGATCCACGACATCGAAAGCTGCATTGAATATTTCGGCTGGCTTTGCACCAGCCGCGGCGCCCAGCTTCGTTGGGCCGCGCGCTGGGCCATTGTCAGTCGTGGGCAGCCCGGCCTCACCGCGATCATCGATCTTGAGCGTTTTCAGATCTCTTGCCGACGTCTTCAGGAAGCGCGCCGCGCCCGTGACGCGTGGCTGGCGGCGCGTGAGCGGCATTTTGGGTCTACCGCCGCCCGGTCACATCCAAACCTCAGATTCGGACATCCGCTTCCTTGAGCCGATCCGGCGCCAAGGCGAGGTGCCTACCGCCTAGCCGCTTCGGCGGCGGAAACACGCTCGGCGCCCGAAGGAAGCGGACGGGAACGATCACCGATCCAGGCCACGATGTCGCGGTATACCGTTGCCGCCTGTTTGTCGCGAAGCAACATATGCCAACCTTGGGGATATATGACAAAGCGATGCAATTTTGCCGGCAACCGGTTCGTGGCCGTAATTATTGGCTTAAGGGGAATGATCTGATCTTTTGCCCCATAGAGCATCAGTATCGGAACCTGCACTTTCGGTGCGGCCGAGAGGGCGAGATCCATAAGATTGGTGATGCCGTAGAGACTGTCGACGCGCACATATTTGATAATCCGAGGATCGCGGGACATTTGGATCAAGGCAGCACGATTATCGGTGGGGATTCGGCGAATCTGGTCTGACGTAAGCTGAACGCCGGGCGCGGCATGCGCGGCGATCCAGAGAGCCAGGCGATTCTCCGACGGCATTATTTCGCGTCCCCAGACAGCCGGCGCCAACAAGATCGCCCCCTCGACCATTGGCGCATCACTCTCCCCAAGCGAAGCCAGGACGACGCCGCCGCCCATGCTCGATCCAAGAAGAAACACCGGAAGGCCTGAATGACGCCCCCTGATGAGCCGAACGAACACTTTCACATCTTGGATCATAGCCTTGGCCCCGGCCCATTTTCCGCGATGAGGCGCGCCGCCGAACCCACGCTGATCGTACGCATAAGTCGCAATTCCGCGCCGACCCCAGGCGCGTGCTGGTTCAACAAAGGCACGGCTATGGTCATTCATGCCGTGCAGGGCCACAACAACCGCGGTGATGCGTTTGTCGGGTAGCCACACCCTGTACGGCAACCGCACCCCATCGGCCGTAACAAAAACCGAAGCCGTCAATCGAGGCGCGCCTGGCGGAAGGTTGGCGGGGTAACGCACGGGCGCACAGGCCGACGCAGCAGAGCACAATGCGGCAAACGCCAAGACACGCATCAAGCGCGGAAAGACGATCATTTGCGATATGGATCCGCCGGTGGATCGGTTCATCTTAAGCAAGTGCAAGGGAAATACATTCCGCCACAATGGGCAATAGCCGGCTCAAACTATGCCAACATGGTTAACAAAATCTGGCCACCTGCCCGCCCGCAGGTATTGTCACCTGAACTTTGAAATGAGCAAGATCGTGTTGAACGTGATCGCCGGTCAGGCTGCGGCCACCGCGGCGTTCCATTGGTCGGTGGCCTCGTCTCCGAAGGCGCGCAGTGTGCGGCGGGAAATGAGATGACGCTGCAGGTTGAAAGTGTTGTAGACGGCGGCATGGGCGGAGAGAAAGCGTTGAGCGGATCCAGGCGACTTAAACCGCTGCAGTTTGCGCTCGCGTCGTCGGATCGGCAGGTGTGAGTTCTCCGCCCGATTGTTCTGCCTTAGCCCCTGCTCATGCCGCGCGCCTAGACTTATATCCCGGAATGCCGATGAATATGATCTGAGCTTGTCGGTGACGACGACGCTCGGCGCGAAGCCCTGCTTCTTGAGCAGCTTGCGCATGAGCTTCCCGGCCGCTGCCTTGTCCCGCCTCCGCTGCACCAGAGCGTCCAGAACTTCGCCCTCGTCGCCGGCTGCACGCCATAGATACATCCGTTTGCCGCCGATGCGGACGACCATCTCGTCCAGATGCCACCGTGAGCTTGGTCGCGGACGTCGCCGTCGAAGCCGCCCCGCGAATGCGGGCCCGAACTTCAACACCCAGCGCCGGATGGTTTCGTACGAAACGTCGAGGCCGCGCTGCGCGAGCAACTCCTCCACGTCGCGATAGCTCAAGGTGAAGCGAAGGTAGAGCCAGACGGAATGCTGGATCACAACTGGCTGAAATTGATGGCAGGCATACGAGATTGACGGCATCCGTAGAGGCTACTCAATCAGCAGCCGCACATCCACATGTTCATGTGACAATGCCATTGGGGATCATAACAGCCCAACAGCAACTCGAAAATTGCAAATCTCTGCGGAAAACTGGCGACCCCAACGGGATTTGAATGCGATTAGTGCCATAACGGCCTGTATCGCCTAGTCCGGTTTAGTGGCAGAAAACTGCGGCTAATGAAGTGTTTTGGGTGGAAGTAATGCCGTCCTATATTGCCCTATATCAGCCCTTAGGGTGCCAATTAGGGTGCCAATATTTCAAGGAGTGAGCCGTTTGGGTTAGACCCTTGAATTGTTGGGCCAACGATTTGAGCATTGGCACAGCATTCAACGGTTATGCGCGCTGATACTCACCTTCAAAATATACATTCATTCCGCAACCGCTGATCAAGCCGTCCTCCTCCACAATCATCCTCCCATCCTCAAATATGAGGCGGGTGGTTCACCGACTGTAAGCCCTTTCCTTTGGCTGGTGCTGCTATCGTACTCGTCATGATGGTCTAAACAGAGATAGGCCAGATTGTCCTCTGCGCTATTCGTGCTGTCGTGATCCAGGTGGGCGATTTGGCCGCCCTTCAATTCCAGGTCGCGGTGTAGTCCAAAGCAGATACAACAGCGTCTGCGCGACCGCACAAGCACTGCGGTCTGCGTGTTACTTGGAACACGTTTCCTGGCCATTAGAGCCTATTCTTGTCGATCAACTGGACCATGTGACTGCTGCATCGCAACAGTTGGTACTGAAAATTTGAACCCTCTAAAAAGGATCGTTAGCGAAATGACAGAAATAGTCAGAATGACAAAAATTGAGAAAATGACGATGCAGTCAAAAAAACCTAAAGGCCACGATGCATTCGATAAAACAATAATTGACGCATAGACAATAGAGACAACAGGAAATAAAAACAAACAAGAGCTGTAAACAATTAAAAACGTTAATGTTCCAAATATAACAAATTTATGACCAAAACCAGATTGGTATCCTCTTATCCTCAATGTTAAAACATCTGTCCAAATTGTAAATGCATTCTTATGTGCATAAAGAAACATTGGACTTTCAAAATCAAGCCCGTGGCGCCCCACCGTATCCAGCATGCTATCTACTATCAGGAAATCTAAAAAAGAAAATACTGCCGCCATAAATGCAAGGCTTATCCCGTTGTCCCAGGTTTCGCTGGCATGAGGCTGGTTCCCGCCGCATGATGCGGCGGCATGGCCCGAAGATACGCTTCCTTGATCGAATTCCAGCGTCGGTTTCCGGACGAAGCGAGC
>Ga0307379_10000308_pt1 | contig 84369 bp, 75 predicted proteins | sample UN2MG_FD_202237 | JGI IMG/M metagenome (GOLD analysis project Ga0307379, IMG submission 202237) | Soil microbial communities from Risofladan, Vaasa, Finland - UN-2 | ecosystem: Environmental > Terrestrial > Soil > Coastal area > Acid sulfate soil | place: Finland: Risofladan, Vaasa | collected... | reverse complement strand
GTTGCTCTCGACCTGAAGAGCGAAGCCAGGACGCCGAGAATCAGCTTGAGGAGATCAATCATCAGGCCGATGATTGCCCGGCACTTTCCCCGCGTCTACGCTGAATCTAATTTTCGGTACACACAGGGTCATCATCTCGGCGAAGTAGCTGCTGCCCCACAACACCGGATTGTCCCGTCGCCCTTGATGCACGGGCACGCAGATCGCGCTAACCCCAGTGAAGTCTGCCATCAGGGCGCGGAGGACCGGGACTTCGACCCAAGGCATGTCGCCGAGGCAGATGAGCGCGCCGTCGATGCCGAGTGGCAGCGCGCTCAAGCCGGCGCGCAAGGATGTGCTCAAGCCGCCGGCGTAGGCTGGATTGGCGACGACGGTCACCTTCAATCCGTCTAAAGCCGCGGCGACCCTGGCAGCGTCATGGCCCGTCACCACTGTTACGGGCAGCACGCCACTGGCAAGCGCGGCGGTGGCGACGCGACGAACCACCGGTTCGCCCCCGATCGATTCCAGCAGCTTGTTGCGCGGCGCCATGCGTGAGGAGCACCCCGCCGCGAGCACGATGCCCGCGATCTTTGTCATCCGCGCGACCCGTCTTTGCCCCGCCGCACCGCGATGATCTGGGCGATGATGGAGAGCGCGATCTCCGCTGGCCCCAGCGCCCCGATGTCGAGACCGACCGGGGCGTGAATGCGCTCGATCTCGGCGGCGGGGACACCCGCCTGGAGCAGGCGTTCGACACGTTTGGCGTGGGTCTTCCTGCTCCCTAGCGCCCCGACATAGAAGGCGTCGGATCGAAGCGCCGAGACAAGCGCGGCATCGTCCAGCTTCGCATCGTGGCTCAGCGCCACCATCGCGGTGGAAGCGTCGACACCAATCGCCGTCAGCGCCTCATCCGGCCAATCCTGCAGGAGCCTGACCTCGCCGAAGCGCTCTGCCGTGGCGAAGGCGGCGCGCGGATCCACGATCACGGCTTCGTAGCCGAGCGCGCGTGCCATGGGAACCAGCGCTTGGGCCACATGTACGGCGCCGACGATGATCAGGCGAACGGCCGGGCTGAACACGTTGATGAAGAGTTCGCCGCCGCTGCCCTCCAAGGCAACACTGCGATCCTGACGAAATGCCTCGGCCAGGGCCGGCGCCAGCTCTGTCTCAAGATCGCCCGAGTCATGCGCGAGCCGCCGCTCGCCGGTCGCAAGCTCGGTCACCAGCGCCACCCGCCGCCGCGCCTCAATGTCGCCGGCGAGGCGATGCAGCACGCCGTCGCCGCCGTGCTCCGCCGTGAGCGGTTCGAGGCAGATGCGGATGGTGCCGCCACAGGCGAGCCCAACCTTCCACGCGGTCTCGTCCTCGACGCCGAATTGGAGCGTCTTGGACTTGGCCGACGCGATCACCTCGGCCGCCTCGGCAATGACCTCGGCCTCGACGCAGCCGCCTGAAACCGAGCCCAGGAAATTGCCGTTGGCATCGATCAAGAGCTGGCTGCCGACGGGTTGCGGCGCCGAGCCCCAGGTCTGAACGACGGTGGCAAGGGCCACGCGGCGGCCTGCGGCCAACCAGGCGAGGGCGGCGGGAATTATGCTTGGATCGCCCGCACTCATCGACTTTGTCCGAAATTGCCTTGAGACTATTTAGACCTGAAAGACATGACTTTGTCTAAACTCTGGTTCTGAACCAAGCCGCTCGTCGGTGTGGCCACCAATGCAGATCCGGTTCGAACGCGCTGCCTCAGCCGCGGAGTGCTCGCTCTTCCCTGGGTGATGGCAAGAGCCCTGGTGTCGACGCTTCGACTGGCCCGGTCGTCCTCGCCGATCAGCGGTGGATAGGCTCAGCAAAGTCCTGCCATCAGAAAGGTGCGGGAGTATAGTTCCTTCACGATTCGAATCGTCAACGGGAGGAACTAGGCCATGGCTACAGCTGTCGCGGGAAGCGAACGGTCGGACATCTGGTGGGTTTTCCTGCTTGAGGGGATTGCAGCCCTCATCTTTGGCTTGTTACTGGTCACAGCACCTGCAGCGACACTCGTAACGCTCACGATTTTCCTTGGCTTCTACTGGCTCATCGCCGGCATTCTGGAATTGGTTCGGATCTTCGTCGATCGCTCGGTTCCGTGGGTCTGGTCGCTCCTGATCGGTGTCCTCGGCATCGTTGCCGGTATTCTCGTCCTGAATCATCCCATGTTCGCCGCCTTGGTTCTGCCCACCACGCTCGTGGTCTATCTCGGCATCGTGGGGCTGATCATGGGCGTGCTTGCGATCATTGGCGGGTTTACCGGCGGGGGCATCGGCTCGTTCATTCTCGGCGTGATCACGGCGCTGATCGGGCTTCTGCTCCTGGGGTCGCCCGTCGCGGCGGCGTTGGCAGTCCCCTTTGTTTTCGGCATTCTGCTTCTGATTCAAGGCATCGGGCTGATCATCTGGGCTTTTCGCGTGCGCCCTTGAGGCCCGCGGGGCTCTAGCGACCCCGTTCCGGTTCACCATTTTCGACTGTGAAGGATACCCGCGATTGCGGTCTCGCGGGCGACACCTATAGAATGGCTTGTGGCGCGGGCTGGCTGGCGATCCTTTGGACGCCAGCAGCACTGTCATGGCGCCTGCGCCTTTGCGTCAATGATTGGGGGGACCGAGTAATGAAACGAGTGAGTCTTATTCTTTGCGGTCTGGCTGCTTTCGTCATGATCGCGAGCCCGGCGTTCGAGGCGGTCGCCCGCGCGCTCATGATCTATCCCCTGCAAGGTCAATCCGCGCAGCAGCAGGAAGACGATCGCGCCGCCTGCGCCGATTGGGCCACCGCCACCACCGGCTACGCCCCATCCGGACTCCCGATCGTCGTCCGTCCTGGAGCCCCCGGCGCGATCTCCGGGCCCGTGGTGCAGGCCCCGATCGTGGTGGAGACCTATCAAGGCCCGGTCGTGACCTCGGCACCTCCGCCGGCGGGGCTGATCGGCGGCGTCATCAACCGCCGGCAGGCCGCGACGCTCGACGTGCTTTATGCCAATTATCTCGCCGCCGGGGCCACCTGCCTCACCGCGCGCGGCTATCAAGTGTCAATGTAAGGGGGACGTGATGCGTATTTCGATCTCAACCGCGCTTCTGATTGCGTCCATCGGTCTTGGCGCGGGCGCCGCCTCCGCCGCCTCGGGCTCCTACATCTGCGCCGTCGGCGAAGTCTTTGAATGCGAGGCGGTCACCGGCTGCAAACGGGTCTCGGCCGACGCCATCAACCTCTCCGAGTTTATCGTGATCGACGTCGACAAGAAGCAATTATCGGAGACCGCCATCGGCGAAGACGGGCAAACTGAAGACGTCGAGGGCTTGACCGTGACCGACAAGGCGATTTTCCTCCACGGCACGCAGGACCAGGAAACCTGGAACATGTCCGTGTCGCTGGAGAACGGCGCCATGACCGGCGGCATTACCAGCGGGGCCTCGTCTTTCGCCGTCTTCGGCCACTGCACGCAGAAATAGCCCGCGCGCTCCGATCCAGCTTGCCACCGGCCTTCAGCCGGCGGCTTCCTCGATTTCGCTCGGGCGCCAGCTCTTATCGAAAAACGGCTCGAGCGGGCTGTAGAGGCGCAGAATCGTGAACCAACCCTTGCCGGGCATGGTCTGGATCCAGTTGCCCCGCTTGACCCCCTCGGGCTGCTTTGGGCCGAAATAGATCGTCGTTGAGCCGTCCGCATCGGCTTCAGCGGCGGGTGATGGATAGCTCTGGCTGCCGGCTCGCGGGTAGCGTTGCGGCGTATCGAGCATCGATCGGGTTTGGTTGTCGTAGAGCGTGAAGGACCAGAAATTCGCCTCGGGAATGCCCTTGGGTAGCGTCACCTTGTAGGTCTTGGCGCCGTCGAAGAAGTTCTGGTCTGCATCAACCAAGGCGAACAGATATTGCGAGCCGATACCCGGCAGCCGCATGCTCATCGCGGGAGTGATGCCGGTGACGCCGTAGAAAAATGCGGTACGCGCGTTCAGCGTGCGGTAGCCTGTGGGCGGGAAGGGCTTGACGCCCTCCTTGGTGACCAACGGGATCGGGGTCTCGAACTCCGAGCCGCTGATAAACAGAAAGTTCATCCAGGCCGAACCCGGATAGTAATACCAGTCCGGATCGCGGGGGTTCATAAACAAAGTGCGCGCGGTGGCGTTGGCGAGCGCCGCTGCGTCGTTGAGGATCTTCTTCATCCGCGCATCCGGCGCGAACGGCTTGCCCTTGACGATGCCGATAGCAGCGAGCGGCCCCATCAATTCGGGATCGAGCGCCGTGGCCGGTTCCCGCTGCACCACTTCGTTGAGCAACTCGAAAGCATGGAAATCGCTCGGCGGAACGGTGTTAAACGACACGCCGCTGCCCTCATGAAACACCGTCGGCGGAGGCGGGGTGACGCGGCCGAGCTTGACCTTTCCAGTCAGGAACTCGGCAACGCTCGTACCGACACCGCCGGCCTCATAGGGGTAGATCTTGGTCCGCGACTTGATCAGATCCACCGTGGGCTTCGGATCGTCGTTCTCCAGGAAGCTTCGCCCGAGCACTAGGACTCGCGTGGTCCGGGAACGGGCGACATAGAATCCGCCCTCCGGCATCGGTCCGTCGTAGCCTGGCGGCAGCAGCAGGTACTTGCCCCCCTCGCCGCGGTCGGGCCCGGGCGCGCCAAAGTCGATCACCCAGCGCCACCAAGAGTCGTCGAGCGTGCCGAGCGCCTTCGGTGGCGTCTCGAGCACCATCGGTCCGTTCGAGAGGTCGATGCTGCCCACGAAATAGACCGTGTCGGCATTCGCCGTCAGGAACAGCGAACTGGCGTCCATCAGCTTGGAGAAGATCAGGAGCTCGTTGTCCTTCACGCCGATGCCGAGAAAGCCCTCGCGGATCGCGGCCGAATTAACGCCCTGGTATATGTTCACGAAGGCGTCGAAGGCGTGCGCAAAGTCGAGATTGTCGTAGATCTTGTCCGAGGTCGCCGCACTTGGCATGCCGTCCTTGAACTCAAGCGTGCCGAGGCGCGTCTCGACCTGGTCGGGGGTGGTGATCGAGGGCGGGATCGATGTGGCGTCGTCGGCGAGCAGGGCGCCGGGCGCGACGATCGCCAGGCCGAGGAGGCCGGCACGCACAAAGGCGGACTTCGAGGACCATACCCATGGCGAAAATGTCATGATCTGCACTTCCTTTCCGATGTGCCACGCACAGAAGTTGATGAGACGAAGTTTGCAGCCGCGCCGCTATGGCGCGCTTTTTTTCGGTGAAAAGATTGTCTTCCAGTCGTTCTTCATATTGGCGATGGTCCAGCCCTTGGTCGTCGCTTCGTCCATCAGCGCCTGGGAGAAGGTGCCGACTTTGGAGTCGGGCAACCCGCCCGCCGGGCCGTAAGCATATTCGCGCGTCGCATCGGTGTGATAGACGAGCCCCATGAAGCGGAGGCCGTCGCCTGCGGCCGTCCACTCCAGCATCTCCTTGTCGCCGTTGGAATTGCCGAAGGCGAAGATCGGGCGCTTGCCGATAAAATGATTGATGCCCTCCGCCTTGCCTGGCCCGTCATCCACGAACAGCACTTTCGGCATCTTGATCAAGACCGGGCTCGCGTCCCACATCTGATAGTCGGTGACGCCGGCGGAGCCGATGACCCGCTCTGGCGGAATGTCATAAATCTTGTCGGTGAAGGTCCGCATGAACTCGACCCCGCCGCCCGACACGATGAAGGTCTTGAAGTCATTGACGCGAAGGTAGGCGAGCAGCTCGATCATGGGCTGATACACGAGGTCGGTGTAGAGGACCTTGAAGCGGGGATGTTTGGCGACCGCCAGCCAATCCTCGACGCTCTGGTTGAAGGCGACGGTGGTCATGCCCGAATGCGTCGCCGTCACGATCTCGACCATTCCCTTCTCGCCCATGCCCGACAGCGCTGCGACGTCTCCCGACAGCACCCATTTGAACGGCTCCTGCGTCGTCCACTCGGGGTGTTTGCCGGCCATCGCCTTGACCTCGGCCATGGCGAAGGCGAATTGGGTATAGATCGGCTGCTCTACCCACAGCGTCCCGTCATTGTCGATGGTGGCGATGCGGTCCGCCGCCGGCACGAAGTTCGGGCCTCCATCCTTGGTCACCTGCGTGACGAAATCGATGATGGATTGCTTGGTCGGCCCGTCATTCCAGGAGGGCAGCGGGTCTGTCTCGACCGCCCGCGCCGGATTGCCGGCTGCACCCAGGAACCCAAGCGCGAACACCACGGCAAGGAATGCTCGGCGGCTAAACATGTTCGGCATCGTGACCTCTCTCCTTGGTGTCATGGATTTTGAGCGTTCTTGATGAAATTGTCGATCAAGTCGAGGGTCTTTGCTGGCGCTTCGACCATGGGCGAATGGCCGGCGCCGTCGATGATCTCGATGCGCGCGCCGGGGACGGCTTCGAACAGCTTGGCGCTTGCCGCCGAGATCAGAGCATCCTGCGCGCCGAAGATCACGAGGAGCGGCGGCACCGGATCGAGGGCCGCGAGCCGGTCCGGAATCGATTTGGCTTTGCGGTAGGTCGTGCTGCCGTCATGGGCCGAGCGAAACGCCGTATAGGTCAGCTGCTGGAAGTCGGCCACGAATTTTTCCGGCACGGGAATTCCTGGGGCAAATCCTTGACGCAGGGCCTTGGCGACGGCCTTGTCGGTCTGGAACCTGGAAAGCAGCTCGCCCACGACCGGCATGAAGGCCAAGCGCGTCACAAGCGTGAAACTGGTATCGGCCTGGGGCGGCGTGTCGATCAGCACCATGCGCTCCACCCTGTGCGGCTCGATCTCGGCGAAGGCCGTCGCCACCTCGCCGCCCATGGAATGACCGATGACGGTGACGCGGCCGACGCCAAGCTGGTCGAGCACGGCCTTGACCAGAGAGGCTTGGCGCTCGATCGCATAGCCGGACCTTGGCGCTTCCGTGCCGCCATGGCCGATGAGGTCGACGCGGATGACGCGATGGTCGGCGGCAAGCGCCGGCGCGATTTCGTCCCACCAATCGATGGCGGCGCCGAAACCGTGGATCAAGACGATGGACGGCCCGCTGCCCTCGACCTCGACATTCGCCGGCACCACCTCGGTCGCGACAACCGTCCCGCCATAGCGTGCGTCAGCCGCGCGTGTCCGAGAATCGACGGCAAGCGTATTGAGCCCGAGTGCTGCGGCCACCGCCAAGGCCAAAAGACCCCAGACCAGCCACCGCTGGTTCGCCACGGGCGGTCCTTGACCGATCGAGTCAGGGTTCGTCTCTGACATCCTCCGGCGCGGGTCCCTTAACCCTGGCTAGGGTGTGAATCGGCCAAACCCATGCTTCTTGAGCCACGCCTTGACCGCCATTTCGCCCTCGGGAATGACGTCATAGAGGGGCGGGTTGTTGGACATGAATCCGATCTTGAATTGCGGCGGGTAGCTGAACAGCTCCTTCAGATACCAGCCGCCGGTTGCTCCGAGCGGCACCGCCATCGGAATGTGGCGGATGCCGATGCTCGCGTCCTCCTGGGGATTGGTATAGAGGTTGAAAACAATTCCGCCGCCAGTGTCGGTGAAGATCGAGCCGCTGAACCCGCCGATATTCCCCTTCTGCACCACGCCGTTCTCGATCTCGCCGGTGATCACGCCCTTGAACTCGTCGACGCGTACCGCCGAGTAGTACTGGTTCAAGGTGTAGATGCGGCTGCGGCGCGTCGACAGACCGTCATCCGCGACCAGGAACGACGTCTGATCGACGCCATCGATATAGGTGGTCTTGGGACCGACGATCAGGGCTATGGAATCACTGGCACCTTCGGCGGCGTCATTCCGACACCAGCCATGGACCGCATCGCGCAAATGGGACTGCGCTACACGGAGTTCCACTCTCCACGCCGGCCCTCCTTCTCGCCACCAACTTCAAGGTCCCGGAAAGCACCTTCGCTTCCTTCCCCAAAGGCGAGGTGGTAATGCCGGAGCAGGACTGAAGGGGCCGCCGCGAAAATCAGGGACCGTTGGCCGGGCTCAAGCGTTGTTGTTTTGCGTTCCGCGCTTCCCCCGCTAAGCTCCGGGACCGGTTCTCAAAGCGGGGACGCCCAGCCGGACGTGCCCGGCTTCTTGATGCAAGATTGTGCGCATGAACACGCAGAAAAACGGAAACGCTGGTTCGCGTCGCGGAGGCCGAGTGTCGACAGGCGAGGATACGACCGCGCCCGAGGCGGAGGATCAGCCGGCCGCCGCGCCGGATAGCGCGGAGGAGTCGCCGCCCAAATCACGCCAGGGCCTGGGCCGCATCCTGTTCCTGCTTCTGGCCGCCGGCGCCGCCGCGCTCCTCTACCAATATTGGGGCTTCTGGGAGCAATTGGGGTTCTTCCAGAAGACTCAGACGGCCGCCGCAGCACCGCCACCGCCCGCCGTGACAGTGGCCAAGCCGATCGTCAAGGAGCTCATCGAGTGGAAGGAGTTCACCGGACAATTCGAGGCCGTGGACTTCGTCGATGTGCGCGCGCGGGTGAGCGGCTATCTCGAATCGATCAACTTCACCGACGGGCAGATCGTGAAGAAGGGCGATTTGCTCTTCGTCATCGAGCCGAGGCCGTTCGATCTCGCCTTCGACACGGCCAAGGCGCAACTGGCCGAGGCCAGCGCCCAGCTTGATCTCGCCAAGGCCCAGCTCCAGCGGACGTCGGAGCTGCGGAAAAAAGATTATGCCACCGTGGAAACCTATGACGAGCGCGTGGCCCAGGTGAACACGGCCACTGCGTCGAGAGACGCCGCCACCGCGGCGCTCGATCAGGCGCAGCTCAATCTCGACTATACCCGGGTGACGGCGCCGATCGGCGGCCGCGCCAGCCGGCATGAGCTCAGCGTTGGCAATTTGGTGATTGGCGGCACCACCGGCACGCCAACCTTGCTAACCACCATCGTGTCGCTCGACCCGATCCATTTCTTCTTCAATGTGAGCGAGGCCGACGGCATGACCTATAAGCGCCTCGTGGCCAAGGGAGAAATCCCGTCCGCGCGCGACAGGGGCGTGGAAATCGAGGGGCAGCTCATGGACGAGACGGGCTGGCCGTTGAAAGGGACCATCGATTTCGTCGACAACACTTACGACCGCACCACCGGCACCATCCGGGTCCGGGCGGCCTATCCCAACCCCGACTATTTCATCACCCCGGGGCAGTTCGGCCGCATTCGCGTGCCGATGTCCCAGCTCCATCCGGTGATGCTGGTGCCGGATGCCTCGGTGGTGACGGACCAATCGACCAAGATGCTGTTTACCGTGGCGGCGGATGGCACCGTCGTGCCTAAACCAGTCGAGCTCGGCCCTCTGGTCGATGCCAATCTCCGCATCGTGCGCAGCGGCATCGATAAGGACGACGAGGTGATCGTCAGCGGTCTGCTCCGGGCCCGGCCCGGGCAGAAGGTCACGCCGGAGCAGGGCACCGTCGAAGGCGCGGCCGTACCGAAGCCATGACAGAGGGGCGCCGCGCGGTCCGATGAATATCTCGCATTTCTTCATCGACCGGCCGATCTTCGCCGCCGTCATCTCCATCATCATCACCTTGATCGGCGGCGTCGCCTATTTCGCCCTGCCGGTCGCGCAATATCCGGATATCGCCCCGCCCTCCATCTCGGTCACGGCATCCTATCCCGGCGCTTCCGCCGAGATCGTGGCCAAGACCGTGGCGACGCCGATCGAGCAGGAGGTCAACGGCGTCGACAACATGCTCTACATGACCTCGCAATCGACGAGCGATGGCGCCATGTCGCTGGCGGTGACCTTCAAGCTCGGCACCGACCTCGATACCGCACAGGTGCTGGTGCAGAACCGCGTGGCCATCGCCCAGCCTCGTCTGCCAGAGCAGGTGCGCTCGATCGGCGTGACGGTGACCAAGCAATCGCCGGACCTGATGATGGTGATCCATCTCTATTCCCCGGACGATTCGCGCGAGCAACTTTACCTTTCCAACTACGCCACCTTGCACGTGAAGGACGTTCTTTCGCGCATCGACGGCGTCGGTAACGTCACCATCTTCGGCGCGCGCGACTATTCGATGCGCATCTGGCTCGATCCCGAAAAGCTCGCCGTCCGCAAGCTGACCGCCGGCGACGTGGTTGCCGCGCTCAGGGGTCAGAACGTGCAGGTCGCGGCCGGCGTCATCGACCAGCCTCCGGTTCCTCAGCCCGGAGCGTTCCAGCTGAACGTCGAGACGCAGGGGCGCCTCACGGATCCCGAGGCATTCGGCAACATCATCGTCAAGTCCGGTGACGACGGCAGGGTGGTGCGGGTCCACGATGTCGCCAGAGTGGAGCTCGGCGCCGCCGACTACAACCGCAACGGCTATCTCGACGAGAAGGTGGCCGTGCCGCTCGGCATCTTTCAGCGTCCGGGTTCGAACGCCCTGGCGACCGCCACTCAGGTCCAGGACACGATGAAGGAGTTGTCGAAGTCGTTCCCGGTGGGGGTCAAATACGACATCGTCTACAACCCGACGGTCTTCATCTCGCAATCGGTGAAGGCCGTGATCGAGACCATGTTCGAGGCCGTGATCCTCGTCGTGGTGGTGATCATCCTGTTCTTGCAGAGCTGGCGCGCCTCGATCGTGCCCATCGTCGCCATCCCGGTGTCGCTGATCGGCACCTTTGCCATGCTGTCGATGCTCGGCTACTCGCTCAACAACCTCTCGCTGTTTGGTCTGCTACTCGCCATCGGCATCGTGGTCGACGACGCCATTGTCGTGGTCGAGAATGTCGAGCGCAATATGCGGGAGGGGTTGAGTCCGCGCGATGCGGCCTACAAGACCATGGAGGAGGTGGGCGGCGCCCTGATTGCCATCGCGCTGGTGCTGACGGCCGTGTTCATTCCGTCGGTCTTCCTCACCGGCATCATGGGTCAGTTCTTCCGCCAATTCGCCGTCACCATCGCCACCTCGACGGTGATCTCCCTCATCGTCTCGCTGACCTTGAGTCCGGCGCTGTGCGCGCTCCTGTTCAAGCCGCACGAGGAGACGCCCGCCCGCGGCAGCATCTTCATGCGGCCGATCACGGCCTTCTTTAAAGGTTTCAACCGTGGCTTCGATTGGCTGTCCTCACGCTATGGCGGGCTCACCCGGCGCCTGGTGCGGATATCGCTGCTGATGCTCGTGGTCTATGCCGGCCTCATCAGCCTGACGGTCTATCAATTCATCCAGGCGCCGACGGGCTTCATCCCGCAGCAGGACCAGGGCTACCTCATCAACATCATCCAGTTGCCGCCCGGCGCCTCGCTCGCGCGCACCGACGAGGTGGCGCGGAGCGTCAATAAAATGATGCTGGGGACCCCCGGTGTCGCCCATACCGTGCCAATCGTCGGGCTTGACGGCGCGACGTTTACCAGCGCGCCAAACTCGGCCGTGATTTTCAGCCCGCTCGACTCCTTCGAGGAGCGGGCCAAGAAGGGCCTCAGCGCGGACGTGATCAGCGCCGAGCTCAACAAGAAATTCGCCGGCGTCCAGGATGCCCTGGTGATCAGCGTGTCGCCGCCACCGGTGCGCGGCATCGGCACCACCGGCGGCTTCAAGCTGGAAGTGCAGGACACCCGTGGCGGCGACCTGACCCAGCTCGAAGCGGTGGCGCAGTCGGTGGTCGGCGCCGCCAATCAAACTCCCGGGCTCTCCAGGGTCTTCACCACCTTCAATACCCGCACGCCCAAAATCTGGGCCGATATCGATCGCGTCCGCGCCGAGATGCTGGGCGTGAAGGCCGACGACGTGTTCGAGACGCTCGAGGTCTATCTCGGCTCCCGATATGTCAACGATTTCAATTTTCTTGGCCGCACCTATCGCGTCACGGCCCAGGCCGACGGCAAGTTCCGCCAGGATCTGCATTCGATCTCCGAGCTGAAGACGCGCAATGCCAATGGCGACATGGTGCCGCTTGGCTCCGTCGCTTCCTTCAGCAACATCACCGGCCCCTATCGCGTCGAGCATTTCAATCTGTTCCCCGCCGCCGCCATTCAGGGTGGCACCTTGCCGGGCTATTCCACCGGTTATGGCCTCGCCGCCATGGACAAGATTGCCGGACAGCTTTTGCCCGAAGGCTACGCCGCGGCATGGACCGAGATCGCCTATCAGGAGCAGCTCGCCGGCAACACCGCCATCTATGTCTTCGTCGCCTCGGTGGTGTTCGTCTTCCTGCTGCTCGCGGCGCAATATGAGAGCTGGGCTCTGCCGCTCGCGGTGATTCTGATCGTGCCTATGTGCCTGCTCGCGGCGGTCAGCGGCTTGTTGATGCGCGGCATGGACGTGAACATCCTGGGGCAGATCGGTTTCGTCGTGCTGATCGGGTTGGCGGCCAAGAACGCGATTCTGATCGTGGAATTCGCGCGCCAGAATGAGGAGCATGGCGAGGATCGCTTCCAGGCCGCGACCGAGGCGGCACGCGTGCGCTTGCGCCCAATCCTGATGACCTCCTTCGCCTTTATCCTTGGCGTGCTGCCGCTCGTGATCGCGACCGGCGCCGGCGCCGAGATGCGGCAGTCGCTGGGCACCGCCGTGTTCTACGGCATGATCGGCGTCACCATCTTCGGCCTGATCTTCACCCCTGTATTTTACGTGGTGGTGCGCAAATTCGCGGCTAAGCCGCGCGCCCATCCAGGCGAGGCGCGGGTTCCGGCCGAATGAGGCGAAGGCGCCGCGTTAGCCACTTTGCCCGTCGCCGCCTTTAACCCCCTCAAGGCCTAGAGTAAGCTCCAAAAATCTTGACCGCGGTGGCGGTTAGAGGGTGAAGGTCCCATGGGCACGCGCAGCTTTATCGCCGTCATTCTTGCCCTTCTCGGGCTCGGTCTGCTCGGGCTTTGGTACTGGGACACGCCGCGCGAGGATCGATTGCTGATCGCCGCCGGCCAGCGCTCGGGCTACGCCTTTCAGATCGCGACCGCCCTGAAGCAGGTCACCGAGCGCCACTTTCCCGAGCTGACCCTCGAAGTGTTCGAGACGCGCGGCTCGCTGCACGATGCGAGCCTGCTCGATCAGGGCGCGGTGCAGCTGGCGACGGTTCAGGCCGATCAGACCTCGGGCCGAGCGGCTCGCCTCGTCGCCGAGCTTTACCCCGACAGTTTCCAGATCGTGGTGCGGCGTGACAGCGGCATCGACGCCATTGGCGATCTCGTCGGCAAGCGCATTGCCCTGCCTCCGCGCAAGAGCGGCGAGTACGAATCCTTCTGGTTCCTCGCCAAACATTACGATCTGCGGGAGGAGGACCTCAAAATCTTCACCGGCACCGAGAGAACCACGGATTGGCTCCTCCTCAACGGTGACGTCGACGCTCTGTTCCGCGTCCGCGCTCCCGGCGACGCCTCGATCCTCAACCTAATCCGGCGCATCGACGGCAAGATCATTCCGATCCCCCAGGCCGCGGCGCTCCGGCTTCAGCATCCGGCTTTCGAGTTGGGGGTCATTCCCCAGGGCTCCTACAATGGCCGTCCCGCCATTCCCGACAAGGAGCAGCCCACGATCTCGGTGAAGCAATTGCTCGTTGCCCGCGCCGACGTTCCGGCCGACGCGATCGCCAAGATCACCTCCATCCTGTTCGAGCACCGGCGGGAGCTGATGGATATCGTGCCGCTTGCCGGCGCGATCTCGGCGCCGGCGCGGAGCGGCGAAAGCTATCTGCCGATCCATGCCGGGGTGTGGGCGTTCTGGGACCGCGACAAGCCCTCATTCATTCAGGAGAATGCCGAGCCGATCGCGTTGATGATCTCGATCGCGGTCGTGGTCACTTCCGCCTATCTGCAATGGGCTAATAGGCGCCGCAAGCGGGCGATGGATGTCTACAATCGCGAGCTCATCGAGCTTGCCCACCGCGCCCGTAACGCCCCCGATTTCGAGACGCTGGACGAGTGCAATGTGCTGCTGGCTGAATTCGTCGGCCGCATCGTGCAGGCGACCGAGCATGGCCGCATCAACGCGGCCGAATTCACGCTGTTCAATTTCACCTATGATGCCGTCGAGGACGCGATCAAGGACCGTCAGTCGCAGCTTGAGCGGGGTGTGAAGCAGGAACGCAAGCGAGCACCGCTGGGCCCACCCGCAACCATTCCGGTGCCTTCATGATTAGGCAGCTCGGCCTTTGGCTGGTGGTGATCACGGTCGGCGTCGCCGCGGCGGTTGCCGGCAGCGTCGCGGCTGAACGTTATTTGCAAAAGACGGCGCTGGCCGACGCCTTCTCGCGCCTGCGCCTGTTTCACGAGCTTCGCCGGGTGGCGCTTGAGGATTACCTGCAATCCATGGCCTCCGATGTGAGGGCCGCGGCCGAGAATCCCCGAATCGTCGATGCGGCGGAGAAGTTGAACTTCGCCTGGTCGACCATGGGCCCCGAGGCCCGCAAGACCCTGACCCGCCAATATATCGACGAGAATCCCTTTCCCCCCGACGAGAGGGACAAGCTCGAGGCCGTGGACGACAACTCCTATTACAGCCGCGACCATCGCGCGTTCCACGACTGGGCCAGGCGTTTTCGCCGGCATTTCGGCTATTACGATGTCTTCCTCATCAGCCCGCGCGGCGACATTCTTTATAGCGTGGCCAAGGAGGCCGACTTCGCCACCAGTCTGAAGACGGGGCCCTTCCGCCAGAGCCCTCTGGGCGAGGTGTTTCGCCGGGCCGTCGCCAGTCCGGCGGAAGCCGTGACCTTCTCCGACTTCGCGCGCTATCCGCCGAGCGGCGATGCGCCGGCCGCCTTTGCCGGCCAGGCGATCGAGAAGAACGGCGAGGTCATCGGCGTCTTTGCCGTGCAGATTCCGTCGGAGCCGCTGAACGAGTTGATGCACTTCACCGCGGGCATGGGGGCGACGGGGGAGACCTATCTCGTCGGACCCGACAGCCTGATGCGCAGCCAATCGCGCTTCACCGACACGCCGACCCTGCTTGAGACCAAGGTCGACAATGCCTCGGTGCGTGACGGGAAGGAGGGCAAGACCGGCGCCCATATCGTTGCTGACTATCGCGGCACGCCGGTTCTGTCCGTCTACGCTCCGGTCGATTTCGGCGGTCAGCCTTTCGTCCTTCTGGCCGAGATCGACGAGGCCGAAGTGTTGCGGGAGACCAAGCCGTGGGTTGTTCTCGCCACGGCCGCGTTGTCAGGCCTTGCCGCCGGCCTGCTCGTGTTCTTGCTCCTTCGCTACATCGCTCCGGCACGCCGCGGGCCAGAACTCGAACCAGTGCGCTGATGCACAAGGACCGCGCCTGCGAGCGTGTAGAGCTAGCGGGCGCTCTCTCATCCCCTCTTCCCTTGTGGGAGAGAGCAGGACCAGCTCAACTTCGCGGGTGTCGAGGCGGGAGGTCGTCGCAAGAGGCTCACCCTATTGATCCAAAATACCGGGTTAAAGAGGTGTTTGGAGGTAGGTATGAGCAAAGACGCCCTTGAAAGAGATCGGAAGTTTTATCAAGAGCACGGATTGGGCGGCCAGGTGGGGTTTGGCAAGAAGCCGGCCGTTATCGTGATCGACCTGCAACTAGGATTTACCGATCCTACTTGCCCTCTGGGCGGCGATCTGGACCGCGTGGTTGAATCCTGCAGGGAATTGATTTTTTCCGCGCACCAAAAACAAATTCCGGTTTTCTTCACCGCTTGCGCGTACGAAGAGCATCTCAAGGATTCCGGGCTCTGGGGGAAGAAGGTTCCCGCTTTAAGTTGGTTGAAAGTAGGCAGCAAGTGGGTGGAGATCGATCCGCGCTTGGGAAAAACGCCTGAAGACATCCTGGTGATAAAAAAATATCCGTCGGGCTTTTTCGGCACTCACCTGCAGGCGACCCTGACGAGCATGGGAATTGACACCCTGATTATTGCCGGGTGCACGACCAGCGGCTGCGTGCGCGCCACATCCATCGATGCCCTTCAGTACGGTTTTCACGGCATCGTGCCGGAAGAATGCGTTGGCGACAGAGCGGAGGCGCCGCATTTGGCCAACCTTTTCGATATTGGACAGAAATATTGTGATGTGATGCCGCTGCGCGAGGTGTTGACTTGGGTCGACACCTACAAACCGGTCAGCGATTGAAGGTCTCGATTGGCTAGCCCGCGCACTGATCCGTCCGACGGCGAGCCGCCTCAAGCAACCAGCACGACGCGGAAGCGCGCTTTGCCGCTCAGCCTGTGCCGATAGCCTCGGCCATTCGCTGTCGGCCTCAGCCGAAGATGCGGCTCGCGCTGATGCCGTTGAAAATCGACTGTACCGCGATGGCCGCGAGCAGCACGCCGAACACGCGCACGATCACCTTCCGCGCCGTGAGCCCCACCAAATGATGCATCTCCTGGGCGAGCAGGAGGAAGACGAGGGTGACGAGCATGACCGCGAGGATGGCGAGGATCACGGCGGCGAGCAGCTTCGGGTCGCCATTGGTGCTGGCCGCGAGCACGATGGCCGAGGTCATGGCGCCCGGCCCCGCGAGCAGCGGGGTGGCCATGGGGAATACCGTGATCTCGGCATGGTGCTCGGCCTTGCTCTCCGCCTCCTCGCTTTCCTTGGCCGAGAGCTTGGCCGGGGAGGGGCGGCTCGACAGGGTCATGTCGAGCGCAATGAGCAGGAGAATGATGCCGCCTGCGACCTGGAGCGCCGGCAGCGACACCCCGAGCTGGGTGAGGATGGGCTGACCGAACAGGGCGAAGACGAGCACGATCAGCGTGGCGATGGCCACCGCCTTCAGTGAGATCGCCCGCCGCTCCGCCCGCGTGGCGTTCGGCGTCAGGGTCGCCAGCAGCACGGCGGAGTCGATTGGGCCGATCACCGCGAAGAAGGTGGTGAAGGCTGTCAGTGCGGTTTCGAGCATGGGTCGTGTTGTTCAGGCAGAGTAGGGAGCGGGTCATCTCTAGCATTTTTCCGGGCCGGCGACGAACCGGCGCCACGCGTCCAATCGAGCCGCGCCTCTGAAGCCTGGATCAACCTCTTCTCCCATGGCACATTAAGGCGAGGCGCGAGGCGTCGTTTGGGACGATAGAGCAATGGCTGAATTGTCAGAGCGACATGAGGTTCGGCTCCGCGGCCGGGATAAGACAATCACCTTCATCGCCGATTCCGACGATGGGCGTCTGGTGATCCAGCAGGAATCCGAAGGCAAGAAACCCAAGGACGTCTGTGCCATCACCCTGTCCAACCCGGATGAGCTGCGTGGTTTTTTCAAGGGTCTCAGACGGATCATGGCCTCGCTCGGCGTTTCCGTCGATGGCGAGGACCCGCCGCCGCCGAAGCAAGGGGCGCTGAGGGCACCCGAGCGTGACGATGGGACGCCCGAACGCGAGGCGCTGATCGCCGACGCGCGGCAAAGGAATGCGCAAGCCTTCGCGCCATGGACGCATGAAGAAGAGCAGGACGTGCGCCGGCTGTATGAGGCTGGTAAGACGATCGAGGCGATCGCCCGCACGCAAAAGCGTTCGCCCCGCGCGATCGAGCTTCGCTTGCAACGGCTCGGCCTCCTGCCGCCCTCCTAGGCATGTTGCGAACGTTGTCGACTAGATGCTAAGCAGCACGGGACATTGCTCCATTGCAACGGCACCGGCGTAAAGCGGGTCAATAACGCTAGGAGGAGCGCGACCGAGTCGGGACCGGGGTCCGCGCACCAGAACCAAAAGGGTCGATTTGCCGAGTACCGAGAAACTTGATGCGAGGACAGGCCCCGAGGCGCCACTAGCTTCCCGCACATTTTTTAACGAGATGCGTGCTCCCGATGGCAGCGTGAGGCCGGCCTATGCGGATTTTGCCGGGCTGCTCGACGATCTTTCGATGGAGTCCCTGGTCACCAAGCAAAAGGCGGCCGAGGAGATCTTCCGCCGCCTCGGCATCACCTTCGCCGTGTATGGGGAGGGTGGGTCGACCGAGCGGCTGATCCCTTTCGACCTCATCCCCCGCATTCTCGATCACGCCGAATGGGATCTCGTGGAGAGGGGCTGCATCCAGCGGGTCAAGGCGATCAACGCCTTCCTTTACGACGTCTATCACGACCAGGAGATCATCAAGGCCGGGCTTGTACCGGCGGAATTCGTGCTTCTCAATTCGGCCTACCGCCCCGAGATGCATGGTGTGGAGCCGCCCAACCGCGTCTATGCCCATGTCGCGGGCATCGATCTGGTCCGCACCGGCGAGCGCGACTTCTTCGTGCTCGAGGACAATGCGCGCACACCGTCCGGTGTGTCCTATCTGCTCGAGAACCGCGAGATCATGATGCGGCTCTTTCCCGAGGCATTCGACGGTCAGAGCATCTCCCCGGTCAGCAACTATGCCGAACGGTTGCTCGAGAATTTGCGCGCGGTGGCCCCGAGCGGCGACGACGATCCGGTGGTCGTGCTGCTCACTCCCGGCCGCTACAACAGCGCTTATTTCGAGCACGTGTTTCTTGCCGAGCAGATGGGAATCGAACTCGTCGAGGGCAGCGACCTGTTCGTGCGCGACGGCCATGTTTGGATGCGCACCACCGAAGGTCCGGTCAGGGTCGACGTCATCTACCGCAGGGTGGACGATGCCTTCATGGATCCGCTCGCCTTCGATGCCCAGTCGATGCTCGGCGTGCCTGGTCTGCTTTCGGTGATCCGGTCGGGGCGCGTTGCGCTCGCCAATGCGCTCGGCACCGGGGTCGCCGACGACAAGGCCATGTATTGCTATGTCCCGCGCATGATCGAGTTTTATCTCGGCGAGCATGCCATCCTCAGCAATGTGCAGACCTACATGCTGCGCGACAAGAAGCAGTGTCAGCACGTCCTCGCCAATCTCCACGACCTCGTGGTCAAGGAGGTGCAGGGCTCCGGCGGCTACGGCATGCTGATCGGGCCGGCCTCGACCGCCGCCGAGCGCGAGGCCTATAGGGCGCGGGTGTTGCGGAACCCGGGTAATTTCATCGCCCAGCCCACGCTGGCCCTGTCGACCGCACCGACGCTCGTCGGCAGCGAGATCGTACCGCGGCACGTCGATCTCAGGCCCTTCGTTCTTTCCGGCAAGGAGACGAGCGTGATCGCTGGCGGGCTCACCCGCGTGGCGCTGGTGAAGGGCTCGCTCGTGGTCAATTCGAGCCAGGGTGGCGGCACCAAGGATACTTGGGTGCTGGAGAAACCTTCATGCTGAGCCGCAGCGCCGAGAATTTATTGTGGATGGCGCGCAGCATGGAGCGGGCCGAGAACAGCGCGCGCATGCTCGATGTGAGCTTCCGCATGTCGCTGCTCCCCTCCACCCTCGACAAGCAGGCCCTGCATTTCGAGCCGATCCTCGCCATCGCGCCCGGGTCCGGGGGCTTCCATGAGCGCTATGGCGAGCTCAACCACGAAACCATCATCCGCTATGTGGCGCTCGAGCCTGACAACGCCGGCAGCATTTGGTCTCTGGTGCGCCAGGCGCGGGAGAATGCTCGGGCCCAGCGCGCCTCGATCTCGAGCGAGGCCTGGGAAAGCCTCAACTCAACCTGGCTCGAAGTGCAGAATCTCGATTTCGACGGGCTGAAGAATTGGGGCTACCGCGATTTCTTCGACTGGGTGAAGGAGCGCTCGCATCTTTTCCGCGGCGTCGTCTTCGGCACCATGCTGCATGACGACGCCTTCCGCTTCATCAGGCTTGGCACCTTCATCGAACGCGCCGACAACACCGCGCGCATCCTCGACGTCAAATATCACGTGCTGCTGCCGGACAACGAGCAGGTCGGGGGCTTCGTCGACTATTATCAATGGGGCGCGCTGCTGCGCTCGGTTGGCGCCTTTCGCGCCTACCGCAAAGCCTATCACGACACCATCTTTCCCTGGCGCGTCGCCGAGCTCCTGATCCTCCGCGAGGACATGCCGCGCTCGCTGCACCATTGCTACGAGAACCTGATCGGGACGCTCGAGGAGCTTGCCGGCAAGAAGCAGCTGGAATGTTTGAGGCTCGCCGGCCAGGCTCATGCCGGACTGAAATACGGCCGCATCGATCGGATCATGCGTGCGGGCCTGCATGAGTTCCTCTCCACCTTCATCGAATCGAACGGCGCGCTCGGAGTTCAGATCCAGGAGGACTTCCTGATGACGCCCGCGGTGGTCGCCATGGCGGGAGCGGCGTAGCGATGCTGGTCTGGATCGAGCACACGACCGCCTATGACTATTCGGAGCCGCTGGTGTCGAGCACGCAATATTTGCGCATGACACCTCTATCCGGGAGCACACAGGCGGTTGAGACCTGGAAGCTGAGCTGCCCCGGCGCGCTCATGAATGAGTGGCACGACCAATATGGCAATTGCTGCCATACTCTGACCGTTCCGCGTCCGGTCACCGAGCTTTCGATCAAGGTGAGCGGTCTCGTGCGCACGCGCGACACAACCGGCGTCGTGGGCTTGGCCCCCGCCGAGCTTCCGCTTCAGCTCTATCTGCGCGAAACGCCTCACACTTTATGCTCGGAGTCGATCCGCGACTATGCCGCCCGCTTCCGGCGCAAGCCCGGCGGCGACGTGATCGAGACGCTGCATGAAATCATGAGCGCCATCGCCGCCGACGTCGAATACCGGCCGGGCGAGACCCATGTGCACACGACCGGAGCCGAAGCCTTGGAGCAGGGCAGCGGCGTCTGCCAGGACCACGCCCATATTTTCTGCGCCGTCAGCCGCACGCTTGGCATCCCAACGCGCTATGTCAGCGGCTACCTGACCCATGGCGAAGGTCATGCGCAGCAAGCCGCGAGCCATGCCTGGGCCGACGCCTATGTCGACCATCTCGGCTGGGTGAGCTTCGATCCTTCCAACAAGACCTGTGCCACCGAGTCGCATATCCGAACCGCCACCGGTCTCGATTATGCCGAGGCCTGCCCCATCCGGGGGGTGCGCAGCGGAGGCGGCGTGGAAACCATGACCTTCTCGGTCCAGTTTCCGAGCCAACAGCAACAGCAAACTCAATAGGGTAGGCGCGTGACGTATTGTGTCGGCATTCTGCTGAATGAGGGGGTCGTGCTCGCCTCGGACTCGCGCACCAACGCGGGGATCGATCGCGTCTCCACCTTCCGCAAGATGCATGTTCTGGAGAAGCCGGGAGAGTGCTTCTTCGCCCTCCTCGCCGCGGGCAATCTGTCCCTGACCCAAGGGGTGATGAGCCTGCTCGGCGAGTGGCTCGACAGCGGCGATCCGGAGAAGGATCTCTGGGCCGTCGGCTCCATGTTCGCCGCGGCCCGCGCCGTCGGCGCCGCCATGCGCGAGATGCACAAGGTCGATGGCGGTTATCTGCAGCAGCGCGACGATGTCGACTTCACCGCCTCCTTCATCCTCGCCGGCCAGGTCAAGGGCGGACAGCTCAGGCTGTTCCTGGTCTATGACGCGGGCAATTTCATCGAGGCCATGGGCGACACCATCTATTTTCAGATCGGTGAAGTGAAATACGGCAAGCCGATCCTCGACCGCATCATCCAGCCGAGCACGAGCCTCAATGAAGCGGTGAAATGCGCCCTGATCTCGTTCGATTCGACCATGCGCTCCAACGTGTCGGTCGGGCCCCCGATCGACCTTCTGGTCTATCGTCGCAACTCCATGAGCCCGGGCTTCTGCATCAGGCTCGAGGGGTCCGATCCTTATCTGAGATCGATCCGGGAGGCGTGGGGCGCCGCACTGCAGAAGGCGTTCCAGGAAACCGTTCCCGATCCGGGCTGGAAGCTTTAAGCGCCGGCCGCGCGGATTGAGTGCACGAAGCTGGTTGGTTGCTGACGCGCTTCTGCGGGGCGCTGGTTCGCCGCAAACAGCCTATTCCACGATCATGGCGATCAGCGTCTCAAGCCGGTCGGCTTCCTCTGCCGGCTTGTCCCAGCGAATGCGGTGAATGCGGGGGAAGCGCATGGCCACGCCGGATTTGTGGCGGCTGGATCGGTGCACCGAATCGAAGGCCACCTCGAACACGAGCTTGGGCTCGACCTGGCGCACGGGGCCGAAGCTGTCGACGGTGTGATTGCGCACGAACGCATCGAGTTGTTTCAATTCCTCGTCGGTGAAGCCGAAATAGGACTTCCCCACCGGCACCAGTTCCGGCTCGCCGCTCTCCCCGTCGCGCCAGGCGCCGAACGTATAATCGGAATAATAGGACGAGCGCTTGCCGCTACCCCTCTGCGCATAGATCAGCACCGCATCGAGGGTGAGCGGCGCGCGCTTCCATTTGAACCAATGGCCCTTCGGCCGCCCGGCGAGATAGGGGCTCGTCCGCCGCTTCAGCATCAAGCCCTCGATGCCTGTCTCCCGCGCGCCGGCCCATAGCCGCTGCAACTCGGCGATCGAGCCGAACTGAAGCAGGGCGGAAATATCGGTGCGCGGCGGCCGCGCCTGCTCATACCAAGCTTCGAGCCGCGCACGCCGGTCGGTGAAGGGCAGGGGGCGCAAATCGTCAGCGCCCTCGAACAGCATGTCGTAGAGGCGGATATGGGCAGGGTGGGATTTCAGCATGGCGGCGCTGACGCTCTTGCGGTTCAGCCGCTGTTGCAGATCGTTGAAGGGCGCGACCTCGCTTCCCCGCATCACCAGAAGCTCGCCGTCGAGCACCACCCCTGGCGGCAGCCCCTCGACCACATCGGGGAAGCTACGGGAGATATCGTCGCCGGTGCGGGAGAAGAGGCGCGGCTTGCCACCTTGATTCGAGGCTTGCACCCGGATGCCGTCCCACTTCCATTCGGCGGCGAAGTCCGCAGGGTCGATCGCGGCCAGGTCCTTGTCCTCGATCTGATGCGACAACATCAGCGGCCTGAAGATCGGCCGGTTGCCGGCCTCGGGCCGCGTGCCTTGTCCCGACAGCCAACGAAACAGCGCCAGATAAGGCGGGTGGAGTCCGTGCCAAACCTCCTCGATGTCGGCGAGCGGCGTGCCGGACCATTGGGCCAGCGCCGCCTTGGCCAGCCGGGCCGAGACCCCGACCCGAAGCGCGCCGGTCATGAGCTTGAGCAGGGCCCAGCGGCCATTGGTATCGAGCCGATCGAGCCAATGGGAGAGCAGCGCCGGCACCTCCGTCGCCGCCCCGAGCCTCAGCGCCTCCACCACATCGTCGAGCCTTGGCGGCTCGGCGCCTTCGTCGCTTCCAGGCCACAGCAACGCGATCGTCTCGGCCGTATCCCCCACATAGTCGCGGGACAGCCCAAACAGCACCGGATCGACACGCGGTTCGATCAGCTCGGTCAGGATGCGGCGGAGCGGGAGCCGGAAGAACAATCCGTCGGCGAGCGCCGAGAGCGCCCAGCCGCGATCCGGATCCGGCGTCGAGGCGAAATAATCGGCCAGCAAGCGCAGCTTGTCGTTGCGGGACGGCGTATAGGCGAGCCGGTCCAGGAGTTCGGCGAATGCCTTCACTGGTCCTCGTCCTCGCGCCCGATCAGCGCCAGCGCCCGCCCGCGCCGGCCCGTCGATTGGATATGGTGGAGCAGTGCGTCTTCGCGCCCATGCGTGACCCAGATCTCCCCGGCGCCGGTCTCCTCGATCGTGCGGGTCAGCTCGTGCCAATCGGCGTGGTCGGAGATCACCAACGGCAGCTCGACCCCGCGCTGCCGGGCGCGGGCGCGGACCCGCATCCAGCCAGAGGCGAAACCGGTGAGCGCATCGGGCAGCCGGCGCGACCAGCGGTCGGCGATGGCCGAGGGCGGGGCCAGCACGAGCGCGCCCTTCATCTCGTCGCGGCTGGCGCCGGTCGCGGCCTTCAGCGCGCCGAGGCGCACGCCGAAGCTCTCATAGACCTCACAGCAGGTGGCAAGCGCGCCATGCAGATAGATCGGCTCGTGATACCCGGCTGCGCGCAGCAGGGCGATCAGGCGTTGGCATTTGCCCAGCCCATAGACGCCGACTACATGCGCGCGCTCGGGAAATTGCCGCAAGGACCGGAGCAGCTTCGTCACCTCGCCGCCCGCGTCTCCGTGGCTGAAGACCGGCAGGGCGAAGGTGGCCTCGGTCACGAACAGATCGCAGGGCACGAGTTCGAAATCCTGCGCGGTGGGGTCCGAGGCCCGCTTGTAGTCGCCGGAGATCACGGCGCGGCGGCCCTTCCACTCGATCACCACTTGCGCGCTGCCAAGCACATGGCCCGCCGGCGCCAGCCGCACCGTCACCTCGCCGATGCTGACCGTCTCGCCATAGGCGAGGGCTTGGGTGCCGGCGCTCGCCGCGATCCCTAGCCGCGCCGTCATCAGCGCCAGCGTCTCCGTCGTGGCCAGCACGTGGTCGTGCCCGGGCCGGGCATGGTCGGAATGGGCATGCGTGATCACGGCGCGGGGGCTCGCGCCATGCGGGTCGATATGGAAGCCGCCGGGGTGGCAATAGAGCCCGCGGGCATCGACCTTGAGCCAGGATTCGAACCGGTCAGCTTTCATCGACGGGGTGTGGAGAACAAAGCACGGAAACGGCGGCGAAAAGCGCCCCAATTCGACCGGGGATTGTACCAGACAGAGTTGTGCTCGGCTAAGTTGTTCAACTTTATATCGTTTTTTACCTGAGGTTTCAGCATAGTCGGATCAAACTCGCGGGGCGGGACGTTCGCCGTGACTGGGGCGACACCAAGATTGGCGGGCTGAAGCTTCGCCTTGGCGGGGTGGCCAAAAACGTCGCCTTCGGCGCGGGGCTTCTGGCGGCGAATTTGGCCCATGCCGGATCGGACCAGCCCAAGGCGGAGATCTTCGCCGGACTCGAAGCCAGCAACAACGCCGTCAGTGGGTATTTGGGCGGTGGTTACGCGCTCGGCAAGGGACTTTACGAACCCGGCTGGCGCGTCCGAGCGGTCGCTGCCTTCGGCCGCTACGACTATCGCGGCGCTCCGTTTGACCGTGGTGCCGATCTCGCCACGACCTTCGACGGCGAAGCAAGCTATGGCGCGGCACTTCTCGGCTACCAGTTCCGCGCCCAAGCGCTGTTCCTGAAAATCTTTGCCGGTGTCGAGGCCGAGGATCAAAGCATCACGCCTCGCGATCCCGACAATTCGGTGCAAGGCAGCGCCGTCGGCTTGAAGGTTCTGACCGAGAGCTGGCTCGACCTCTCGCCCACATGGTTCGGCTCTCTCGACGCATCCTACGGGACGGCCTTCCAGGAATATTGGAGCCGCGCCCGCATCGGCTACCGCGTCGGGCCAAGGGTCGCGCTTGGGCTCGAAGGCGGCGCGCTTGGCAATGAAGAATATGACGCCGGACGTGGCGGAGGTTTCGTCAGATTGAATATCCGCGCGCTGGAGATGACGGTCTCCGGCGGCTTCACCGGAAACTATCTCGAGGACGAGCCGAGCGGCTATCTCTCGCTCGGACTCTATCGCGCCTTCTGAAATTGGCTGAAGTTGCACTGCCGGCCCCGCCCCGGCAGTGCTTGGCCTCATCGGCGCGGCCTACGCCCTGAAGTAAGACCGGATCGATCGGTCCTGGGGCGATGCGCCCAGTTACGTCGTGCATTCTGTGCAAGAGAGGCGCCCGGGCAATTTCGGACGTGAATCTCTCCGACGCCCAGGATGGCGCAACGACGAACCCGACGCAACGAGAGTTCGCTGCAAGTGTCATTTTTCCGTCGATGTCTGCGGAGGGGCGAACCACGCGAACGCGCCTCGCGGCGCGCAAATATTGGCCGGGCTCACCAGCCGGCGCGCACCGAACGAACCCGCGCTCGTTGCATGGTCGAGGAATTCTCCCGGCGCCTCAAATGCATAGGCGAATAGCGGCGGGCGCCGGCGAGGCCGGGACTGAAAGACGCGACCCTGCAGGGGTTGCTGCGGCGGTCCGGCCAGCGGCGGTCGGAGGCCCGAATTTTGTGGCAGTTCGGTGACAGGACAAGTCCCTAGCCGATGCAGCGGGTTTTGATGCGGTGACGTGGCCCGGCGACAACGGCAAGGGCACTCAACGCGCCGGTTGCGGCGCGGCTGGAGCGGCTGGAGCCGCTTCCGTTTGGCCATTGGCGGTCGAGGCCTGTTCGCGCCAGGTGTCGAAGCGCCGGCCCAGCTCCTCGCCATGCTCGCCCCACCAGGCCTCGTCGAATTTGAGCGCCTTCAGGAAATTGTCGGGCGCCGTGGGCAGGTAGCTCTTCATCTCGATGTCGATCTTGGGGTGCTTGCCGACAAGCGCAATCGCCGATTTCCGCATCGGCCCGTAGGCGATGAGCGCGGCCTGCGCCGCCATCTGCGCCGGCTCCGTGGCGAAGGCGATGAAGCGCTTGGCGTCGTCCTTGTTCTCCGCCCCCTTCGGTATGGCCCACAGGTCGAGGTCATAGATCTGGCCGTCCCACAGCACGTCGATGCGCTGTCGCGCGCTGAGCGCGGCGCGAAAGATGCGGCCGCTATAACCGGCCGCCATCGCCGCCTTGCCTTCGATCAGCCAAGCGATCGGGTCCTTGGCTTTGTCCCACCACACAATGTCGGGCTTGATCTTGTCGAGCGCGGCGAAGGCACGGTCCGCCCCCGCCGGCGTGGCCAGCTCGCGGTAGATGTCGGCCGGCTCCACGCCATCGGCCAGCAGCGCCAGTTCGAGCGTGTAGCGGGGTCCCTTGGGCAGCGCCCGCTTGCCGGGGAATTTCTTGGGGTCGAGGAGGTCGGCGATCTTGGCCGGCTTCGCCTTGGCGAAGGCCTGGCGGTCGAAGGCGAGCGCCGCCGACCACGCCACGCTTGCGACGCCGCAAGAGGCGAGACCCCCGTCGAGAAAATCGTCCTTCGCGCCTTCGCCCGAGGGCCCGGCATCGAGCATCGAGCTGTCCAGGGTCTCGAGCAGTCCATCGCGGCAGAGCGTGTCGAGCGCGCCGGCGGCAAGGTCCACCACATCGATCGGCGAGGTGGCTCCGCCGATCTTGGCTTTGATCGCGGCGAGCGTGCCGTCATAGGTCTCGGTCTTGATGCCGATACCGGTTTTCTGCGTGAAGGGCTTGAAGTAGGCGATGTCCTGCGACTGGCCGTAGGCGCCGCCCCAGGTGGCGATGGATAGGCCGCCCGCGGATGGATCATCCTCGGCCAATGCGCCCGATCCAATCAGCAGCAAACCGGCCACGCCAAGCGCGCCGCCGCATCCCCGGCCGAAGCCGCCAAGGGCTGGAAGATAGAAGCGGAAGCGGCAATAGGCTGGCGCGGCGTTCATCATCATCGTGCTTGCCGAAGCATCTCCCGCCGGCGGTTAGTGTGGCGACGTCTGCGGCGCCATCGGTGCGGCCCGCGGGCCGCCCTCCCCCAACGTGGGGCGGTCCGCTCTGCGGATCACCGGCTGCAGCAGCGATCCGCGGATCGAAATCTCGGGCGTCGTCTGTTGGGTCAGGTGTGAGGCCTTCGCTTCGTCAATGTCGTTCGCCACGGACAGGCTCCAGTCTAAGGTCTTTTTCGGCAGATCGACACTGCCGGTGCCCGAGACGCTTCCGCGCGGCGTGCGCAGGTTCAAGGACTGACATCGAATCTGGCCGGCGGCGACCTGGCAATCGGCGTCGAGCTGGCTGAAGGAACTGCCGCTGTCGCCGCTCCAGCCACTGCCGTCGAGGGGCGGCGTGGCCGCCAACAGGCGGGCGAAATCGACCGGCACCGCGCCGTCTCGGGCGGCAAGCGTGAGGGTTCCGTTCAGATTCTGGGTGAGATCGTCAAGGTCGATCCCGCGGCTCGACAACTCGGCCTTGAGGTTGCCAGTGCCTTTGATCGGGACCTTCAGCTCGAGGGGGTTGAGACAGGTATCGAGCGAGATGTCCGCGAGATTGGCAACCAGATCGAGCTGCCTCGGAGTTTGCGTTACATCGACGCCGATGCGGCCGTCGGCGGACCCTCCGCATAATTCAAGCTCGCCGACGTCGCCCGAGACCACGCCGTCTTTGGCGGTGACGGTGAAACCGCCGCGACCGAGCTTCAGCCTGCCGGCGGCGATCTCCGCCGCCGAAATCCGCAAATCGGCGTCGAAATAATTGAGCAGGGCCCCGTCGAGCAGGGTGGTTTGGCTCGGGCGCGGGGGTCCGGTCGCGTCCGCCGGCGCTTCGCTCGGGCCGAGATAGGGATCGAGCACCAGTCGGCCGAAGGCGAGCGTCGCTTCAAGCCGGGGGCGCGCCGGGGCGAGCGTCACCGCCAAGAGCCCGATGGCCTTGTTGCCGTCAAGCACGAAGGTTCCGTCATCGAAGGTCAGGGTCGGGCCGCTGAGGTGAAAGCTGCCGGACGCCGTGAACCGCTTGAGGCTTTCGCCTTCCGGCAGAGCGATCCCAACCCACTTCAGAAATTTGCGCAGATCGTCGGTCTCGGCCTGCATGTCGCCGTCGAGCTTGAACGCGCTCGCCATGGACGCGGTGCCGGAGATCTTGGCTTTGAACGGCTTGGAACTGAGCGTGAGGCTGATGGGAACGCTCTCCGCCGTTTCCGTCTTGTTGGGTGAGCCGCCCTCGAGCGCGTAGCGAACGGTCGTGCCCTTGAAGGTGAAGGAGCCGAAGCCCGAGACCGCTCCCGTTTCCTCGCCCACATCCAGATGCGCGTAGATGTCCTTGATCGAGCCGCCATAGGCTTTGCCCAGCCTGATCCGGGCTTTGCGCACATGCAGGGCGCGGACCGGCGCCGCGGCGAGAAGCTTCGAAATCTGCGCCTCGGGCATTCCTGCCGCGACGACCGCCGGCGCGGCCTGGTTCCGCAGCGTAATGCGAGGCTTCAACAGCCTCAGCGCATCGATGGTGATGCGGCCGCGCAGGAGATCGATCAGATCGAGAGAAACCTTCGCCTCTTTCACCTCGAAGGACTCCACCAGGGGCAGGCGGGCACTGTCACGCATTTTGAGTTCGCCGCGGACGGAAACGTCGGGGAAGAGGCTGACGCGGACGGGCCCGGTGAATTCGACCTTGCCCCCGGTCCAGGCCGATAGCTCGGCCGCGACGCGATCGCCGAAGCGCGAGGTGTCGCCGACCAGCATTGGGAGCAGTGCGATACTTGGAAGGAGAACTGCCAGAAGGCCGAAAAGCAGCCATTTCCATGGTGACTGGCTACGCTTCATGCCCTCAGATCCGCCCGTATTGTTGCCCTCCGCGAGGGGTTGGGCCACCAGCTCCCCAGCCGCTCAAAACCCAGCATCTTTTAGCCCGATTGGCTGGAGATAGCGAGCCCGAGCCCCCGGATTTATTGACCTATCACAAGCCCGGGAGCGCTCTCGCCCCCTCGGCTCGAGAACAAGCCACGCCGGCCCGAAAAACCCCCCGGCCGGCCGGCCACGATCATTCCGTGCAGAAGGAGAACGGGGGCGAGACTCGCAACCACGATGGTCAGCGCCGACAGTCCCGCCTCCTCGTAGCGATAGAGCGAGGCGAGCGTGAACACTTGCGTCGACAGCGTGTCGAAGTTGAACGGCCGTAGCAGCAGCGTCGCCGGCAGCTCCTTCATCGAGTCGACAAAGACGAGGAGGGCAGCGGCGCCGAGAGCCGGGCGCAGCAGCGGCAGATGCACTTTCCACAACGTCTCGCTGACCGAGGCGCCAAGCGTTCTCGCCGCCGCATCGGTGTTGCGGGAGATCTTGCCGAGACCGGCTTCGATGGCTCCAAGGGATGCCGCGAGAAAGCGGATGGTGTAGGCGAGCACCAGGGCAAAGGCGCTGCCTGAGAGCAAGAGCCCCGTCGGCAGTCCGAATAGTGAGCGCGCCAGCGCGTCGACGCTGTTGTCGAGGCTGGCGAGGGGGATGAGCAGCCCGATGGCCAGCACGGTGCCTGGAACCGCATAGCTGATGGCGGGAATCGAACTCAAGCCGTGGATCAGCTTGGACCGAGTTTGCCGCCGCGCATAGCCCAGCGCCACGGCGAAGATGACGGCGAGACAGGCGGCTGCGACGGACAGCATCAGGCTGTTGGCGGCGGCGCGCCAGAACTCCGGCGAGAGCCCCGCCGCGACATGAACCAGCGCGTTGTGAATGAGGACGGCGCCCGGAATCAGAAACCCGAACAGGAGGGGCAGGGCGCAAGCCAGGAAGGCGAGCAGCCCCCGCACGCCGGAAAGCGCATCCTCCGGCAAATGCCGGTAGCGTCCGGTGGTGTGATGGAAGCGCCGTTGAGCTCGCATCGCGCGCTCGATGCCGAGCACGGCGAAGACGAAGGCGAGCATGATGCACGCGATCTGGGCAGCACCGGCGAGGCTGTTGCGGTCGAGCCAGGTATCGTAGACGGCGACCGTAAGCGTCCTCACGCCGAAAAATTCGACCGCGCCGATATCGTTGAGGGTCTCCATCAGCGCCAGCGCCACCCCGGCGGCGAGCGCTGGCCGCGCCAGCGGCAAGGCGACCTCCCAGAATGTCGCCGCGGCGGTGCGCCCAAGCGTGCGGCTCACCTCCAGCACGCAGACCGACTGGGCGAGAAAGCTCGCCCGCGCGGTGATGTAGACGTAAGGATAGAGCACCGCGCTCATCACCAAGATGGCGCCGCCGAGACTCCTGATATCCGGAAACCAATAATCCTGCGCGTTGCGCCAGCCGAACAGGCTACGCAGCGACGATTGCAGCACGCCCGAATAGTCGAACAGCTCAAGATAGCAGAAGGCGATAATGTAGGTCGGGATGGCGAGCGGCAGCAGCAGCAGCCATTCGAACATGCGGCGGCCCGGAAAGCGGTACATGGTCACGAGCCATGCCGTGCCGGTGCCGATCAGCAGCGTGAGCGCGCCGACGCCGGCCATGAGCCCAAACGTGCGGCGCAAGGCTCCAGGCAGGACGTTGGCGAGGAGATGCGGCCAGGCATCGCCGCTCGATCCCAGCGCCAGCACGCCGATAGCGATCACCGGCGCGATGGCGATCAGCGAGATGATGAGCGCCGCGATCGACCAGCCTAGATTGCCGCTTTGGCGCAGACGCGCGATGCGGCGCCGGACGGGCGTTGCGGGCGGGTGAGCTCTGTCGCTGGGCATGGACGTGCTGGCGAAAGATCCGCCGGCTGGCTCAGCTTCGCGGCGCGCGGGGATCGCTATGGGCCCGGTCCGGCGGCGCCGCGAGCGCGGCAACGACCTCTGGCGACAAGAGCTGGTCGGCCTCCTGCATTGCATCGGCAAAGGAATTGGCGGCGTCGATCACCGGCTCCACCAGGCTCGACCCCGTAAGCGCCAGCGCGCAGGCCCGCATGGCCGGGCAGCGCTGGTGCTGCGATGCCGCGATCAGCGAGATCGCCATGCATTCGTCCCGGCAGAATCCGGCGCAGCCGAACGGGTAATATTCGATCTTGCGCGAGGCCGAAGCACGCACCGCCCTGACCCAGCAGGCAAGCTCGGTCACGGCGCGCTTGGCCCGCTCGGCGCCGAGCGCGCGCGAATAGGCGTTCCACCCGGTTTCCCAGCAGGCGATATCGCCCGTGTCGTAGCCTGCGAGCCAGCAGCGGAAGCCAACCCCGACCAGCCATTCCGCCCCGCTTCTGGGACGTGGCGGCGTCTGGATCCGGCCGGGCCTTTCGATCTTGCCGTGAATGCTCATCATGTCCCCCTACGAGCTCGGGCCGTCATCGAAGCCGACCTTGTCGACGAGTTCGCTCGCCGTCTTGCGCAAAGCCGCGATCTCGTTGAGCGAGATCGGATCTGGCTTGAACGACCCCCAGGACTGCACCAGCGGCGACCAGGGCACACCGTCCTTCACCGGATATTCGTTGTTGACCTCCGCGTAGTCCTTCTGGCCTTCGTCGGAGGCAAGAAATTCCAGGAGCTTCAGCGCATTCTCCTTGTGCGGCGCGTGCTTCGCCAGCACCGCGCCGGAGATATTCACATGCGTGCCTCGGCCCTTGGTGTCGGGGAAGAGGAGGTTGACGGAGTTCGCCCACGCCTTCTGCTCGGGCTCCTTCTCGTTCTGCAGCATGGCACCCATGTAATAAGTGTTGCCGATGGCGAGATCGCATTCGCCCGCATAGACGCCCTTCACCTGCATGCGGTCATCGCCCGCGGGCTTCCGCGCGAGATTGGCCTTCAGCCCCTTGAGCCATTGCTCGGTCTCGGCCTCGCCATGGGCGGCGAGCATCGAGGCGATCAAGGCGACGTTGTAGACATGCTGACCCGAGCGGATGCAGATCTTGCCGCGCCATTTGGGGTCGGCGAGATCCTCATAGTCGATCTCGTCGAGCTTCACCCGCTCCTTCGAAGCGTAAACGATCCGGGCCCGGCGCGTGAGGCCAACCCAGAGTCCGTCCTTGTCCCGATAGGCCTCGGGGATCGCCGTCTTCAGCGCGTCCGATTGGATCGGCTGGCCGATGCCCGCATCCTTCGCCTGCATCAGATTGCCGACATCCACCGTGAGCAGGATATCGGCGGGGCTGTTGCGGCCCTCGGCGTCAATGCGTTCGATCAGGCCTTTCTCGGCGAAGATCACATTGACCTTGATCCCGGTCTTCTGGGTGAAGTCCTTGAACAGCGGGTCGACGAGATAGGGTTGGCGGTAGGAATAGACATTCACCTCCCCGGCATCTGCGGCCTTGGCGCCGTGAGCGAGGGTGAAGGCGAGGGGAAGAAGGGCGAGCGCAAAACAGCGCGCCAAAGGCGTCGGCATTCTTTGTTTTCCTCCAATAGTCCGGGGTTCAAGGCCCCGGCATCGGACCTGGCGCCTCTCCCGATGCTTCGAGAAAGGGCGCATTCCTCCGCTTAAGGCGTCAGCTTGGCAAAAGTCAACGATAAAGTCTTGAATTTCTAGACTTTAGAAGCCTTCTAAGCTTCATGTTGCGAGTATAGTCGCGATCTCTGAAATAAAATCGGGCGAGCGCCTCCACTCAGGGCGCCCCATGGCAATATTCGCCGGCGGAAATGCAGTCTTCGCGGCCGCCGCATGGGACCGCAAATGGCTGCGGCGCTCCGCCGCACGGGGCTCAGCCCGGGGCCAGCCGGTCCGTCGGAAAGATCACATCGGCCGAGGTGCCAAGACCCCGCTCGCTCGTGATCAGCAGTCGCGCCCGGTTGGCGTCGGCCAGCGCCTTGGTGACAGGCAGGCCAAGGCCGGTGCCGGCCTGCCGGCGCGGCGCGGTGTCGAGCTGGTTGAAGGGCTGCATGGCGAGGCCGATCTCGTCCTCAGTCATGCCGACGCCGTTGTCATGCACCCGCAATCGCAGTTCGCCGCCTTCGATCAGCTTGGCGGAGACGATCACCTGGCCGCCGGTATTGGTGAATTTGATGGCGTTGGACAGAAGATTGAGAAGGATCTGCTTGAGCCGGCGCCGGTCGGCGATGACCGCGGGCAGAGGCGGAGCGAGCGAGGTGCGGAGCAAGATGCGCTCCCGCCTGGCCAGCGGCTGTAGACTGTTGACGCAGGATTCCACGAGCTCGGCCAGGTCCACCGCGGTGAAGTCGAGCTCGAACTTTCCGGCCTCGATCTTGGAGATATCGAGGAGATCGTTGAGCAGGCTGAGCGCATAGAGCCCGCTCTGATGGATATCCTCCACATAACCTTTGTAACGCGCATTGCCGATGGCGCCGAGCCGCTCCTCCAACATCAATTCGGTGAAGCCGAGGATTGAGTTCAGCGGCGTGCGGACTTCGTGACTGACTTTGGCCAGAAAATCGAGCCGCCGCGCGACCAAGACGGTTTCGGCCTCAATTGGGTGTTCGTCCGGCTCTGGGGCGATAGGGGGTGGAGCATCGGGTCCGGCATCTGCTTGCAGCTCGCTGCTGCTACCGGGATCGATCAGGCGGATGAGCTCGAGGTCATCGCCGAGCGGTCTGACCTCGAAGCTGACCTTGAGGCGTCTCCGGCCGCGCGTAAGCGCCTCGACCGCGATCGATCGTTCACGGCCCGTCGCCGCATCCGGCCGCAACAGCGACGGACCGCCGGGGATCACGGCGGAAAGGCCGCCAGCCGCCCTCAACTCGTCGAAGGACCTGTGGCCGAAGGCATAGGCGAAGGCGGCATTGGCGTGGACGAGTTCGCCTTGGGCGAGAATGCCGATCGCCGCCGGCATCGCTTCGAGCAGCGCTTCGATGCTGGCGCGACTCAATGACAGCGTTTCAAGCCCGAGGGCGCCGGCGGGCGAGAGTGATCCCGGTCCACGCAAGACGCGTCCTTGCACGGCGCGGGCGATATGCTCCAGGGCCTCGCGGTCGGACTGCGTATCGCCCAACCGCCTCGGCTGCATCGGATCGGCCATGGCTGGCTGTGGGAGAAGGGACTGCGTCAAGACATCTTTCGCCGTAACATGGGGCCAACCTGCTGCTGCCGCCTCTAAGCCAGGTTTAGTGGGGCTGAAACGACTCATCCACTAAGTTTAGGCCGATGGCGGGCTTTGCCCTAGCGCCAAAGTTGGAATGCCTAGCAATAGTCACGATAGAAAAAAATAGCTGATTCGGTAGGCAAACCGCTTGTGTTTTCGCATCGCAACAACTATTATTGCACTGCACCATGAATTTGCGGCTGGTCCCGTCGTTCCAGCCGTTTCGACACATAACTGACCCCCCAGCCGAGAGGTGACCCCATGGAGAAAACTCCCCCCTTCACTGCCCAAGCCGCCGCCGAGCAAGCACGCGAGGCGTTCCGCAAAAGCACCGAGCAGTTCGAGAAACTGTCGATGGATGCGACCGTGCCCGAGAGCGTTCGGGCGCTGGCCGAGCAGACCGTAACCCAGACCCGCGAAGCCTATGAGCGCGGCAAGGATGCGCTGGAAGAGGCCGTCGACGCGCTTGAGCGGTCCTTCGATGCCGCGGGCCAGGGCGCTGCCGCCTACAACCGCAAGCTCATCGACATTACCCAGCGCAATCTGAACTCAGGCTTCGACCTCGCCAAGAATCTGGCCGGCGCCAAGAACGTCGCCGAGTTCGTCGAGCTGCAATCCGCCTTCATCCGCCACCAATTCGACGTCTTCGCCAATCAGGCGGGCGAGATTCGGGCGCTGACGACGAAGATCGCGGCCGATACCACCGAGCCGATCAAGGCCCAGGTGACCCGCAACATGGAGACCATTCGCAAGGCCTAGCGCTTTCGTCCTCTTTTGCGCGCAACGGCGTCGGTTGAGGACAAACTACGTGTAAGCGTTGCATCAGGCCCGGGTGGCAAAGCCCGGGCCTTCTGTTTCGTCGCCAGGCTTCGGATTTGGTTTGGTATCGCCCTCGCGCTTGCAACCCTTGTCGCCTGCGCATAGGTTCGCCGCAAGCGTCGCCAGGTTGCCGCTGTAGCTCAGTTGGTTAGAGCGCTTGACTGTGGATCAAGAGGTCGGTGGTTCGATCCCGCCCAGCGGTACCATCCTTCTGACCCCGCCGACGATGGGGGGGTCGGTTTTCAGCGAAGCGTCTCAGAGATAGGCAAGCATGATGCGGATTTCGGTCGACACCTTTACGGGCCATGGCGGGGTGGAGATGCCCCGGAGATTTGACCTCGATGGGCGTGAGGTCGAGGTCGCCGATAACCTCGATCAGTGGCACGGCGCCGAGGACCGCTACTTCAAGGTCAGGGGCCATGACGGCAATACCTACATCCTGCGCCTCGACGAGGGGCGGGCGGAATGGGAGCTGATCATGTTCCAGAGCCCCCAATCCGAGGGCACCGAGATCGACTTCCATGCCATCAAAGAGCCAAGGGGTGGTGTCAGGATGTAGGGTCCTTCGGGGAAAGACTAAGAGTCCCAAGGACTAAGACCGGCATCGTGGCGCATAAGCCCCCAGCCGCACGCCGGGTCAAGTAAAAGGAAAGCTTGTATTAAGCATCGGGACTGCGACATGTGCCCAGACTACACTGAAAAAGCTTGATTTTTGGGCCCCGTGACCCCATTTTCACCCAGCGAGGCGTTCCCGGCTGAGACGCCAGGCGCCAGCGGCCGTATTCCCGAAAAATTCATCGGCAAATCGGTGCGGACTCATCACTGGCCGTCTCGGCCAGAATTGCGGCTTTCGCCGCCAGCCACGTCTCCGGCCCCAGAGGAGCAGTTTCGAATGGATTCGCTGCGGAATTTTCAGTTTGAAGCCGAAAACGACGGGTCCGCCGTCGTGCGTCCGGCTGACTCCGCTCCGCCGCCTGCACCCGCGGACGAGCAGGGCGCGACGGCCGTGGTGACGAGCATTGCCCGTCGCGCCGCCGATGTGGGACCGACGCGCGATCCGCTCGACATCTATTTCCGCCATATCGCCGAGGCCGACCTTCTCACCCGCGAGGAGGAGCTGACCTTGGCCAAGGGTATCGATTCGGCCCAGCAGGAGCTGCTGGTCGGGCTTTGCCGCATTCCTTTGGTTCTCCAGCGCATCGGTGCTTGGGCCGAGGGTTTGCGCGAAGGGACCATCCGGCTCGGCCATTTGGTCGACGGTGCGCCGGCCCCCAGCACCCCCGACGCCGATGACGACAAGTCGGATGACGACGCTGCCGGCCAGCATGCGAGCGCCGAGGAGGCAGGCCTTGTCTCCCGGTTCGAGCTCATCGCCGCTTTGAGCGTCGAGATCGCCGGCCTGGCGCAGAAGCGCATCGCGGCGCTCGGCCGCGGCAAGGAGCTGTCGCGCCCCGCCCGCAAGCGGCTGGACGAGCTGCTGCCGCAGGTGGCGCAGGAGATTGCCGGCCTCAATCTGCAACAGGACCGCATTTCGGATCTGCTGACCGAGATTGAAGGCGAGGCCCGAAATTTGCGCGAGACCGAGCGCGAGCTGCTGCAATTGGCCGAGAGCTGCGCCATCACGCGGCCCGAGGCGATGGACCGCCTGTTCGGCCGCGAGCTCGCCCCCGATTGGCTCGATGTCAGCGCCTCTCGCGCCGACAAGGCTTGGCGCGCTTTGGTCAAGACCAGTGGCGCCCGCTTGACCGAGCTCGCCGCGAACTTCAAGGCGATCGCCGAGCTGCTGGGGCTGCCTTTGGCGGAGCTTCGCCTTGCCCTCACCGCTGCAAGCCAGGCCCGGCGCAAGCTGAAGCGGCTGCGCGAGGACATGGTGCGCGCGCATCTGCGTCTCGTGGTGGCCATCGCCAAGAAATATCGCGGCTACAGCTCCCTCGATCTGCCCGATCTCATCCAGGAGGGCAATCTCGGCCTCATGCGCGCGGTCGAGAAGTACAATTACCGCCACGGCGTGAAGGTCTCGACCTACGCCATTTGGTGGATCAGGCAGTCGATCACGCGTGCCATGGCCGACCAGGGCCGCATGATCCGCGTGCCCGTGCACATGACCCAAACCGCGCGCAAGGTTCAACGCGAGCGGCGCAAGCTGCATCAGCAGCAGGGGCATGAGCCCGGCGCCGACCAGATCGCCGCGCGCTCGGGCATCGCCAAGACCAGCGTCGAGCAGGCGCTGTCTTTGGTGCAAGACCCCATGTCGCTCGATATTCCCGTGGGCGAGGATGGCGACGCCACGCTTGGCGATCTGATCGAGGCGACCGACGCCGTCGATCCGCATGCAGCGGCCGAAGCCGCAGCGCTCAGGAAATGCGTGGCCGAGGCGCTGTCGCAGCTGACGCCGCGCGAGGAGCGCATCTTGCGCATGCGTTTCGGCATCGGCATGTCCGACCACACGCTCGAGCAGGTCGGCAATGTGTTCGGCGTGACCCGCGAGCGCATTCGCCAGATCGAAGCCAAGGCCCTGGAGAAGCTCGGTCATCCCGCGCGCGCGGGCAAGCTCTCGACCTTCACCGAGTAATCGCCCGCCGGACTCTGTATCGGCGGCATGAATGGGAGGGGCCGTGCGCCGCACGGCCCCTCGAACTAGCGCCTCGGACCCGAGGCCTCGATTCGATCAGTCAAGCACGAAGGAGATCTTGGCGTTGACCCGGTACTTGCCGATCTTGCCGTTCTCCACCGTCGCTTCGTGATTCTTGATGTAGATCGAACGGATGTTGCGGACCGACTTGCTCGCGATCGTCACCGCGACCTGCGCTGCATCCTCCCAGCCCTTGTCGGACTCCGCCAGAACCTCGATCACTTTCAGCATGGTCATTGTGCTCTCCTTGCTTGAGGTACACCTTACGGACAACCGTTCCCTGCAAGGGCCGCCGCTCTCTTGGTCGATTGGGAGAGTATAGACTAGACGGGGGCGATGCGTTGACCCACCTCAAGCCTCGAAGACGGCTTGCGCGTGAAAACAGTTAGGACGACGCCAAGCGGCGTGTAAAAACCGCCCATGCCCGCTCGCATTCTCTACGTCGTCACCGAGGATTGGTATTTCCTCTCCCACCGCCTGCCCATGGCTCGCGCCGCGCGCGAGGCCGGCTACGACGTGCACGTGGCGACGCGGCTCAACCGCGGCAAGGCCGCCATCGAGGCCGAGGGTTTCACCCCGCACGCGCTCGGCTGGCGCCGCGGCAGCCTCTCTCCGCTGCACAGCGTCGCCGGCGTGCTGGAACTGCGGAAGCTGTTGCGCCGCCTCAAGCCCGACATTCTCCATAACGTCTCGCTGAAGCCGGTGCTGCTCGGCTCGACCGCCAGCCTCGGCCTCCCAGCCATGGCCGTGGTCAATAGTTTGACCGGCCTCGGCACCCTGTTCATCGGCAATCACGGTGGCGGCGGGGTCACGCGCTCCATCGTCCGGGCGGCGCTGAGAGGGCTGCTCCGGCGCGCGAACAGCCGCACCATCGTGCAGAATCCGGACGACCGGAGTTTCGTGCTTGAGCTTGGCGTGCCCGAGGCCGGCATCGACCTGATCCCGGGCTCGGGCGTCGACACCGCTCATTTCGTCGCCCTGCCTGAGCCGCAGCCGCCCGTCACCGCCGCCTATGTCGGCCGCATGCTCGCCGACAAGGGCGTGCAGACGCTGATTGACGCCTATGCGCTTGCGACCTCGCGCGGGGCCAAGCTTCAGCTGCTGCTGGCCGGCGATTGCGATCCCGAAAATCCGGGCTCGCTCGCGCCGGAGCAGCTGAGGGAATTTGCCTCCGCCTTCGGCATCAACTGGCTCGGCCATGTCGCCGACATTCGCGCGGTGTGGGCGCGCGCCCATTTCGCCGTGCTCGCCTCCCGCCGCGAGGGGCTGCCCAAAAGCCTGCTCGAAGCCGCTGCTTGCGGCCGGGCCATGATCGCGACCGACACTGCCGGCTGTCGCGAGATCGCGATTCAAGCCGAGACGGCGCTGACCTTTCCCGTCGACGACGTTCAAGCTCTAGCCGAGGCCATGACCAAGCTCGCGGGCGATGCGGACATGCGCGCGCGCTTCGGCCAGAATGCGCGGGCGCTGGTGCAAGCGAAATTCTCCACCGAAATCATCGGCAAGGAGATCGTCGCGCTCTACCGCTCTCTCGTTCCACCGAACTAAGAGTCGTCGCGCTTTTCACCTCCCCCCTCAAGGAGGAGGGGAGGGCTAGAGGGAAGCTCTTGGCGCTAACTCCCGACGCCGTTGGTGGCCCGCATCATCCTGGCGATGCCGTCCGGAGTCTGGACGCGCGGCATCCAGCCGATGCCTCTCAGCTTGGCGGCATTGATGACGAAGCTGCCCGCCAGCCGTTCCCATTCCGCTTCCTTGCCGAACGTGGCCATCAGGCGCTTCACCGCGCCGACCGGCGCGCGCAGGAGGTGCGGCTTGCGGCCGAGCCCCGCGCGCATGGCGGTGACCAGATCGGCGACGCTGATCGGCTCCGGATCGGCGACCAGGAACGTCTCGCCTTCGGCCCGGGCGGAGGTGAGCGCAAGGTCGACGGCCGCGGCGAGATTCTCGAGCGCGAGCAGCGAGCGCTTGTTGTCGAGGGCGCCGAAGGGCAGCGGCATCGGGGTTTGCGCCAAGGTGGCGAGGCTGGCGATATTCCCCTTCACCCCCTGGCCATAGACCACGGCCGGGCGGAGCACGGCAAAGTCCACGCCGCTGTCCTCAAGCAGACGCTCGGCCTCGAGTTTCGTCCGCCCATAGGCATCGGTCGGCTGGGCCGCGTCGCTCTCCGTGATCACATGGTCGGCGGCAAGCCCGGCCTGCGCCCGCACCGACGACATCAGCACGAAGCGCTCGACCTTGCCGCGCGCGGCCTGTGCCAGCTCGCCCACGGCATCGGCGTTGATGCGGGCGTAAAGTTCGTCTGGCATAACGCCGGGTGCGTGCGCGATGCCGGCGAGATGGAGAATGCGGCTCGCGCCTTGGAGCAGCGGCGACCAGTCGGCGGGGCGCGAAAGGTCCGGCATGGCCACGCGCTCGACATGCGCCAGCGCGGGGATGGCGGCCGGATCGCGCGCCGCGGCGCGTACCTCCCAGCCGCCCTTGGCCAGAGAGCGAATGACATGCTTGCCGATGAAGCCTGAGGCGCCGGTGACGAGGACCGTTCTTTGCTTCACTTGGGACTGCGTCACTTGGCGCCTCGCGCGAGCGAAATGAGCACATAGCCCGTGGCGATGGCGCCGAGGGCGAGCAGCAGGATGTCGGCGATGGGCGAGCTGGTCAGCACGGTGGCGACCGCCAGGCTGGCGAGAAGCAGGCCGAGCACGAAGATCCGCGCGGTTACCTGCGGCGGCGAGAGGCCGTTGATCACGGCGCGCTGATAGAAATGCGAGCGATGCGCGCTGAAAATATGCTCACGCCGATAGAGCCGGCGCAGCAGCGTGAGGGTCGAATCCGCGATGGTATAAAGCGCCAGCAGCAGCGCCGCGGCGATATCCGTGCCGGCGACGGTGATCAGCATGAAGGCGAGCAGGAGCCCGATCGGCAGGCTGCCGGCATCGCCGAGAAAAACCCGTGCCGGATGCTTGTTGAAGATGGCGAAGCCGAGCGTGCCGCCTAGCAGCGCCAACGCCAGGAAGCCGACGCTTGCCGGCACCACGCCCATGGCCTGGAGCGCCACGACGCCGAGCGTCATCGGCACGACCTGCGCCGCCGTGATCCAATCGATCCCGTCGAGAAAATTGACGGCGTTGACGAACCAGACGGTGCCGAGCACGAGCAGAGCGCGCTCGACCACGAGTGGGAGAAGTTCGGGAAACAGCCGCAGGCTTTCGGGCAGGCTGAACACCATCAGCAGGGCGGCGAGGGCCTGGCCGAGGAAGCGCCACCACACCGGCAGCGCGCGGAGATCGTCGGCGAGCCCGAGCAGCGTGAGAGCGCAGGCGCCCACAAGCACAGGGCCGAGCGCCGCCACGCTGCCGGCGGGTCGCCAGACCAACCACCAGGCCACGGTAACGATCAGCAGCGCCAGCACGACGGCGACGCCGGCGCCTTGAGGGGTGGCGGTGGCATGGGACGAGCGCGCATTCGGGTGGGCGAGGAGGTAACGCACGAGCACCGGCTTCAACAGCACGATCAGTCCGGCGGCGATGGCGGCCGCTCCAGCCACCACGGCAATTGCCAGCGCGAGCGTGCCCGCTTCCATCGCCTCAATGGAGCATGCGCGAGATCGGCTGCCACTCATCCTTGAGCGGCGCCGGGTGTCCGGTACTTCCCGGCGTATAGCCCTCGACCGTGGCGCGCAGCATGTCATGCAGATCGGCCAGATCCTGCCTCTGAATCGCGTCGTCGAGGCGCTCGAGCGCCGCGATGAGGTCGGCGTAAGGCAGGATCGGCTCGGAATTCTTGAAGATGCGCGGATGATTGGTGCCGGTCGTGTTCTCGCCGATCAGAAGCTCCTCATACAGCTTCTCGCCTCGCCTCAAGCCGACATATTCGATGGCGATATCGCCCTCGGGATTGTTGTCGTCGCGCAGCTCGAGACCCGACAGCCGGACCATGGTGCGCGCGAGGTCGTCGATCTTCACCGGCGAGCCCATGTCGAGCACGAACACCTCGCCGCCGCTTGCCATGGCTCCGGCCTGGATCACGAGCTGGGCCGCCTCGGGGATCGACATGAAATAGCGGATGATCTCCGGATGGGTGACGGTGACCGGGCCTCCAGCCTGGATCTGATTGCGGAAGCGGCGCACCACCGAGCCGGACGAGTCGAGCACATTGCCGAAGCGCACCATGGTGAAGATGGTCGATCCGCCGCGCTCGGCCAGGCCCTGGAGGATCAGCTCCGCCAGCCGCTTGCTCGCGCCCATGATATTGGTGGGGCGCACGGCCTTGTCGCTCGACACGAGCACGAAACGTTCGACCCCGAGCTCCTTGGCCATCTCGGCCAGAACCAGCGTGCCGAAGGTGTTGTTCTGTAAGCCGGTGAACGGGTTCTGCTCAACCAGGGGAACATGCTTATAGGCGGCGGCGTGGTAGATCACCTCGACGCCGAAATCGCCGATCGTGCGCGCGACGAGCTTGCGGTCGAGCACGGAGCCCAACACGGCGACGATCTTGGTCTCGATCGCGGCGGGCTCTTCCGCCTCCTTCGCCATTTTGCGCTTGATCTCCTCGATCTCCATCTCGATCTCGTACAGCGCGACCTCGGACAGCTCGACCAGGATCAGCGCCTTCGGCGCCAGAGCCAGCAACTGCCGCGTCAGCTCCGACCCGATCGAGCCGCCGGCGCCGGTGATCATCACCACCTTGTCCTTCACATGCGCGGTGAGCAGCCCAAGCTCCGGCGTCACCGGATCGCGCCCGAGCAGATCCTCGACCTCGATCGGACGGAGGTCGCTCACCTCGACATTGCCGGAGGCAATCTCTTCCAGCGCCGGCAACGTCTTGACCAGGACCGGGAAGGGCTCGAGCGCCTTGATCGCGGCGCGGCGCTCGCTCCGCAACGCCGAGGGCATGGCGAGCAGCACCTCCTTGACGTTCTCAGTGGTGATCACCTTGCCGATCTTTCCGGGGCGGAGCACCTTGACGCCGTGCACCACCTGACCCGCGAGCGAGGGATTGTTGTCGATGAAGGCGACCATGTTGTACTGGCCGGTCTCGTTCAGGGCGCGGAGCAGTTGAATGCCGGTGGTGCCGGCGCCGTAAATGATGACGTTCTTGCGCTCATCGAAGCTCACGCCCTTGTGCTGGGGCGCGGCCCGAAGCAGCAGCGATGCCGCCCATTGCCGGGAGAGGCGGATGAGCCCCGCCGCGATCAGACCGTAGATCACCACCACCGAACGTGGGTGCCCCTTGATGCCCGACAACAGCACCAGCAGCGCCCAAGCGAGCACGGCGATGATCACCGCCACATAGATGCGCGTGGTGCCCTCCGGCCCGATGAAGCGGGTCACTAGCTTGTACAGGCCGCGCAGGTGGAAGGTGATGACGCCGATGATGGGGGCGGCGGCGAACAGCGCCACCATGCCGATCGATTCCGGCACGTAGAATTGGCTCAAGCGCAGCGAATAGGCGGCCCACAGCGCGATGGACAGCATCGCGGCGTCGTTGAGCATGAGCAGGGTCCGCTTGAACCAGCGCGGACGCTCGACGAGCCAGATGGCTGAACGCATTGGAGGGCGACCCCCGAACCGGCGCCTTTGGCCGGACCCCTGTTGGTTTGGTGCTGGCCTCGAATTTCGAGTGCGCCGCACCATACCCGATGCCTTTTGCCAACGGAAGCAGGCACCAAACCGTGCTTAGCAGCAGAAAGCCGGCAAAGAAAGGCCGGTTCCGCCCGCTGAGGCCTAGCCCAGGATCACCACATGCAGGCGCTTCGGCCCGTGCGCGCCCCGCACGATGGTCTGCTCGATATCGGCGGTCCGCGACGGCCCGCTGATGAGGTTAACGGTGCGCGGCAGGGCACCCTCGCCATAGATCGCCCGCAGGCGGTCGAAACCCTCCTCGTAGCAGCCGGCAATGTCGCCGGCGCCGACCAGGATGGTGTGCGACTCGGGCAGGAAGGCAAGCGTCGTCGGGTTGTCGGCGCCGGAGACCAGGAACAAGGTACCAGTCTCCGCCGCGGCCGTGATGGCGCGCGACAAGGCGGCTCGATCGTCGCTTTGCGCCGGGCCAAATCGCCGCTCCACCGCGACCGCCTCCCACGGCAGCGCGGCGAGCACCGCATCGTCGCCAAGGCGCAGGCAGAGGGGGAGATCATGCGCGCGGAGATCGTCGGCGATGGCGCGGACGGCGTCCTCGGGCGTGGCCGCGTGCGTGACACTGGCCCCCTGATCGGTGAGCATCGTCTCGAACGATTGCAGCAAGGTCCCCCGCTCGACCAGCGCCCGGGCCGGGATCGTGCCGCGCGGATGGCGCTTGAGCCGATCCTCGACCGCGGCTAGGCGCGAGGCCTCGTCGGCGCGGACCCCGAGCGCTGCCCTGACGCGCGACAAGATCGCGGCGCGCGGGCCGGCGGTGGCGTTCATCGCTCCCCGCTCCTCTGGCGATAGAGCGCGTGGAATGTCTGGCCTTCAGGCGCGGGCAGATCGCGGGTCGCGGTCCAGGCTGCGGTAAAGGGCAGCGTGCGCAATCGGCCCTTGGGTCCGGCGAGACGGGCCAGGAGCGGCATCAATGTCCCAGCCAGCGCGTGGTAGAGCCGGGGTCGCCGCGCGGCGAAGGCCCAGATGCCGAGCGCGGCACGCTGAGTGAGAGGCGGGTCGCCGCGGTCGAAATCGCGCTCCCGCCATTTCCGCATCAGCGCGGGCAAGGGGATCGCCATGGGGCAGACCTCCTCGCAGCGGCCGCAGAAGCTCGACGCATTGGGGAGGTCGCGGGCGTGGTCGATGCCGACCAGCGCCGGCGTGAGCACCGCGCCCATCGGCCCCGGATAGACCGAGCCATAGGCGTGGCCGCCGATGGCGCCATAGACCGGGCAATGGTTGAGGCAGGCGCCGCAGCGGATGCAGCGGAGCATCTCGTGGAAATCGCCGCCGAGCATATCGCTGCGGCCATTGTCGAGCAGCACCACGTGGTAAGCGCGCGGCCCGTCGGGGTCGCCGTCGCGCGCCGGTCCCGTGGCGAAACTGGTGTAGGTGGTGATCTCCTGGCCGGTGGCCGACCGCGCCAGCAGGCGCAGCATGGTGCAGGCATCTTCGAGCGTCGGCACGATTTTCTCGATCGAGGTGACCACGATATGCGTGGCCGGCAGCGTCTCGGTCAGGTCGCCATTGCCTTCATTGGTGACGATGATCGAGGAGCCGGTCTCGGCGACGAGAAAATTCGCCCCGGTGATGCCGACATCGGCGGCGAGGAATTTCTCCCGCAGCACGGCGCGGGCTTCGCTCACCAGGTCCTGCACCGTGTCGAGGGTACGTCCGCGCGGCAGCGCGGCATGGGCGCGGAAGAAATCCTCCGCGATCTCCTCCTTGTTGAGATGGATCACCGGAGCGATGATGTGGCTCGGCCGGTCGCCCCGGATCTGGAGGATGTGCTCGCCGAGGTCGGTCTCCACCACCTCGATCCCCGCGGCTTCCAGATGGGCGTCGAGCCCAATCTCCTCCGACACCATCGACTTGCCCTTGGTCGCGATACGGGCGTTCGCCTCCCGGCATAGCCGCAGCACGATGTCGCGCGCGTCCGCGGCGCTCGGGGCGAAATGCACGTGGCCGCCGCTCTCCACCACCTTCCGCTCATAGGCTTCGAGATAGAGGTCGAGATGCGCGAGCGTATGGTCCTTGATCGCGCGGGCGTCGTCGCGAAGCCGGTCGAACTCCGGCAGTTTCGCGCGCGCCTTGGCCCGCTTGACGATGAAGCCGCTCTTGACGTTCAGAAGCGCCCGCTGCAGCTGTGCGTCGGCGAGCGCCCGCGCGGCATTGCCCTTGAAGCTTTCGGGGGAGGCGCCGGACATTTCGGCTTACCCTGCTTTCCGCGCCTGGCCGATGGCCGGATTCCCGGTCATGCCGGCAAGCACCTCGGCCACGTGACGGCACTGGATCGCCGATCCATCGCGTGAAAGCTTCCCCGCGATATGCAGGAGACAACCGAGGTCGCCGGCGAGCACGCAAGCCGCGCCGGATTTGACGATGTTGCGGACCTTGCCCTCGACCATGGCGTTGGCGATGTCGGGATATTTGACCGAGAAGGTGCCGCCGAAGCCGCAGCAAATTTCGGTCTCCTCCATCTCCGTCAGGGTCAGGCCCTCGACACTTCGGAGCAGACGCCGCGGCGCATCCTTGACCTTGAGCTCACGCAAACCCGAGCAGGCATCATGGTAGGTCACGGGCGCGGCGTAATGCGCATCCACGGCCTCGACCCCAAGCACCTCGACCAGAAAGCTGGTGAGCTCGAAGGTTTTACCGGCAAGCGCCTGGGCGCGGCTGGCGAAGGCTGGATCGTCGGCCAGAAGCTGCGGGTAATGCAGTCTGAGCATGCCGGCGCAGGAGCCCGAGGGCGCCACGACATAGTCGAAGCGCTCGAAACTCTCCACCACCTGGCGCGCGATCGCCTTGGCATCCTCTTTATCGCCGGAATTATAGGCCGGCTGGCCGCAACAGGTCTGGCTCTGCGGGACCTCGACCCTGGCGCCCGCGTCCTCGAGCAGCTTGATCGCGGCGAAGCCGACGCTCGGCCGGAACAGATCGACCAGGCAGGTAACGAACAGGCCGACCAGCGGTGCTGCCTGCGTTCGGGCTGCTTTCTTTGTCATTTTTACCCTTGGACAGTCTGCCTGACTTGGGTGGCCGAGGGGGCGGAACCCGATGTAGCATCGGCGCTCTGGAGTAAGAAGCCCGAACTCGGCCGAGAACCAGGATCAAGAGGAGGGGTCGTGCCCAGGACAGGTAGAGCCACAGGCCTCGCGCTTGGCGTGCTGCTGGCGCTGTCCGCATCGGCGCCGGCGGCCGAGACTCTGCATTTCGTCATGCCGGTCGTGTACGGCACGCATCTCCCTGGTCTCGGCGAGCCGGCGGCGAGGTTCACCAAGCTGATCAAGGAGATTTCCGGCGGCGCCATCGAGTTCGACCTGAAGCAGCCGGGGGATGGCACGCAGCCGCAAGAGATCCTCGACAAGGTGTCGAGGGGCGGCGTCGATGCCGGCTTTGCCACCGCGGGCTTTTGGGTGGCGAAGCTTCCCGCCGCGGCGCTCTTCTCCGGCTTTCCGTTCGGGCCCGACGCCAAGGGCTATGTCGAATGGTTCTTGGCCGGCAATGGGCGCAAGCTTTACCAGGAGCTATACGAACAGGCCGGTCTGCATGTCCACGTCATCCCTTGCGGCTTCGGCGGCGCCGAGACCTCCGGCTGGTTCACCAAGGAGGTCAACACACAAGACGACATCAAGGGCCTGCGCATGCGCATTTTCGGTCTTGGCGGCCGCGTCATGTCGCGCCTTGGCGCCACCACGGTGCTCGTGCCCGGTGGCACCATCGGCCTCGCCCTCGACAAGCATGACATCGATGCGGCCGAATTCCTCACCCCAATCATCGACGAGCGGCAGGGCCTACAGGACCACGCCAAGCTGATCTACCTGCCGGGCTGGCATCAGCCCGAGACCGTGCTCGAGCTCCTGGTGAATGAGGATCGGTGGAACAGTCTCAACAACCAACAGCAGGCCTTGATCGAGACGGCATGCCAGGCGACGCTGCTTTCGACCCTGGCCGATAGCCAACATCTTCAATCGGATGCCCTGGTCGAGCTTGCGGCCAAACACGGGGTGCGCATCAAGACCTGGTCCGAGGAGGTGCTGAAGGCGCTCCGCACCGCCTGGGACGAGGTGGCGAAGGACGAGGGCGACCGCGACGTCTTCTTCCGGCAGGTGCTTGAGGACCTCGACGGCTTCCGCACGCCAAAGCCGATCCCGCCGCCGCCATCAGCGTCGGCGACGCCCTAGACCCAATGTCTCCTGGTGACCGCTCGATCTACTGAGCGGTCTTTAAATAGGCGATGATATCTGCCCGCTCGCCGGCGTCAGGGACGCCTGCAAACGCCAAGGCCATCATCGAGTCTGGGATCATCGCCTTGGGATCGGCGATCCAAGCGTCGAGGTGCTCTTCCGTCCAGACATAGCCTTCGTCTCCGAGCTTCTTCATGCCGGCGGAGTAGCTGGGGAAGTCGGCAACGCTTGCCGCCTTCTGCCCGACGATGCCGTTCAGCTCGGGTCCGATCAGGGTCTTGGCGTCGGGGCCGACCTGATGGCAAATCCCGCATTTAGTGGCGAAATCCGCCTTGCCCTTTTCGGCATCGCCCGCGGCGAAGGCCGCTCCGCTCAAAGCCAAGAGCGCTGCCGCCCCTGCCGCTGCACACACTGCTTTCCTCATTCTCATTCCTCCTTTCGGGGATGCTTATAGAGCCCTCAATGGCCTTGCGCTGGACCCAGACCGGCGAGAGTACTCCTTGCTCTCAATTGGCGCGAAACTGTAACAGAAGCTTCGATCCGGCGGGATTGGTTCGTGATGCGGCATGATAACCCGGCGCGAAGGCGGGAAGTTCTGGCCCCGGAAGCGGGCTTGGGGCAGGGGCATTGCCGAGAGCGGTTCCCCATGCGAAACATCGGCATGATTAACGAGGCGTAAATCGCGAACAGCGATTGGGCGGACCAGAGGTCCCTTGGAGCCGCGATGTCTCTGCTGACCCTTCCTAAACCCGATGAGGCGATCCTTGCCCGTCGGGACGAGATTGTCCGGCAGCTGAAGAAGCTCGTGCCGGATGCGCCCCTGATCGCCGATCAGGAGGGCCGGCGCACCTACGAAACCGATGCGCTCACCGCCTATCGCTGCATGCCCCTTGCCGTGGTCCTGCCTTCGAGCACCGAGGAGGTGAGCAAAATTCTCCGCTACTGCCACGACAACAAGATCAAGGTGGTGCCGCGTGGGGCCGGAACGTCGCTATGCGGCGGAGCCTTGCCGCTCGAGGATGCGATCGTGCTCGGCATCTCGCGCATGACGCGCGTGCTCGGCATCGACGAGACGAACCGCTGCGCCCGCGTCGAGGCCGGCATCACCAACATCTCCATCACCGCCGCCGCCGCCGTCCACGGCTTCTTCTACGCGCCCGACCCGTCGAGCCAGCTCGCTTGCACCCTCGCCGGCAATATCGCCATGAATTCCGGTGGCGCGCATTGCTTGAAATATGGGGTGACCACCAACAATCTGCTGGCCTTGCGCGTGGTGCTCATGAATGGCGACATCGTCGATATCGGCGGCGATTATCTCGATGCTCCCGGCTACGATTTCCTTGGCCTGATCACGGGGTCCGAGGGTCAGTTCGGCGTGGTCACCGAGGCCACCGTGCGCCTGCTCAAATCGCCCGAGGGCGCCCGGCCGATGCTTATCGGCTTCGATAGCTCGGAGGCCGCCGGCGCTTGCGTCGCCGGCATCATCGCCGCCGGCATCATTCCGATGGCGATCGAATTCATGGATCGGCCTGCGATCCATGTCTGTGAGAATTTCGCCGGCGCCGGCTATCCCCTCGACGTGGAGGCGCTCCTCATCGTCGAGGTTGCCGGCTCCGACGACGAGATCGAGATCCTGCTTGAGAACCTCACCGACATCGCCGAGCGCTATTCACCCCGCACCATCCGTGTCAGCCGCAGTGCCGAGGAGAGCGCCGCGATCTGGAAGGGGCGGAAAGCTGCCTTCGGCGCCATGGGCCAGATCTCGGACTATTATTGCATGGACGGCGTCATCCCTCTGTCGCGGCTGCCGGAGGCGCTGCACCGGATCGGCGCCATCTGCAAGAGCTATCGCTTCCGCGTCGCCAACATCTTCCATGCCGGCGACGGCAATCTGCACCCGCTCATTCTCTACAATGCGAATGATCGAGCCGAGCTCGAACGGGCGGAGCTGTGCGGGGCCGAGATCCTCAAGCTTTGCGTCGAGCTTGGCGGCTGTCTGACCGGAGAGCACGGCGTCGGCATCGAGAAGCGCGAGCTCATGCGCGTGCAATTTTCGGCCGCCGATCTCGCCCAGCAGATGCGGGTGAAGACCGCATTCGATCCCGACTGGCTGCTCAACCCCGCCAAAGTGTTTCCGCTGGAAGGGCGGGAGCGCCAATGACCGGCAATCTCAGGCTCGGCTTCCATGCGCCGCCCTCCTCCGGCGAGATCGCCGATCTCCTGGCCGAGGCGGCGCATGCGAAAATTCCCGTCGAGGTAAGGGGGCGCGGCTCCAAGCACGAGGTCGGGCGCCTGGTGCAGACCGGCTCGGTGGTCAGCACCGAGCGCCTCAGCGGAATCTCGCTCTATGAGCCGACGGAGCTGGTTCTGTCGGCCGCAGCCGGCACGCCACTGGCCGAGATCGAGGGCCTGCTGGCCGAGCGCGGCCAGCAGCTCGCCTTCGAGCCGGTCGATCTCGGCCCGGTTCTGGGCAGCCCCCCTGGCCAGGCCTCGATCGGCGGCGTGTTCGCCACCAACCTCGCAGGCAGCCGCCGCATCCTGGCTGGCGCCGCGCGCGATCATTTGCTTGGGGTCCATTGCGTCAATGGCTGGGGCGAGAGCTTCAAATCCGGCGGGCGGGTGATGAAGAACGTCACCGGCTACGATCTGTGCAAGGCCGTCGCCGGCTCCTGGGGGACGCTCGCGGTGATGACCGAGGTCACCATGAAGGTGCTGCCGCAACCGGCGGAGACCCGGACCTTGCTCTGCTTCGGCCTGCCCGATCCGACCGCGGTCGAGGCGATGTGTCTCTGTCTCGGCACCCCGTTCGAGGTCTCGGGCACCTTGCATGTGCAGGCGCCGCTCGCCGCCCGCCTGTCCCACCCCGGAATCGCCGGCGCCGGCGCCGCGGTGACGGCCATCCGGGTGGAGAGTTTTCCGAGCTCGGTGCGCTACCGTATTGGCCGCCTGAAAGACCGGCTCGCCGCCTATTCGCTGTCGCTCGAGCTCGACACCGACCAGAGCCGCGTGTTCTGGGAGGAGATCAGGACCTTGCGCATGTTTGCCGGCTCGGATCGGCCGCTATGGCGCATCTCCACCGCGCCGTCCCGCGCGGCGAAGCTCGTGGCAATCATCGCCCGCACCCTCGACGTCCGTGCCGTCTATGACTGGTCCGGCGGGCTGATCTGGCTCGACACCACCCTCACCTCCGACGCCGGCGCCGTCGAAATTCGCCGCGCCATCGCCGAATTCGGCGGCCACGCCACCCTGATCCGGGCCGAGCGCGCGACCCGCGCCAGCCTCGACGTGTTCCAGCCGCTCGACTTGGCGCTCGCCTCGCTCACGGCGAAACTGAAAGCGGCCTTCGATCCGGCCGGCATCCTCAATCCAGGCCGCATGTATCCCGGCATCTAGGCGCAGCAGCCATGCACACGAATTTCACCACCGATCAGCTCCAGGACCCGACCGTCGCTCGCGCCGATGCCATGCTCCGGCGCTGCGTCCATTGCGGCTTCTGCACCGCGACCTGTCCGACCTATGTCCTGCTCGGCGACGAGCGCGACTCCCCCCGCGGCCGCATCTATCTGATCAAGGAGATGCTCGAAGCCGGCAAGGTTACCGCTCCGGTCACCCACCATATCGATCGCTGCCTGTCGTGCCTCGCCTGCGTGACCACCTGCCCCAGCAGCGTCGACTATATGCATCTCGTCGACCTCGCCCGCGCCCGCATCGAGGACAGCGGCACGCGTCCGATTTCCCAGCGCCTGACGCGCCGGATGCTGGCCAAGGTGCTGCCCAATCCGACCCGCTTCCGCCTGGCGCTCCTGCTTGGCTGGCTGGCGCGGCCGTTCCGGGGACTGCTGTCGCGGCTCGGGCTCAAGACCGCCGCGGCGGCGCTCGAGGTCTCCCCGGCGCGCCTGCCGCATCTGAGATTGCGCCGCCGCAAATCCGTGATCCGCACCGAGCAGCCGCCGATCAAGCGTGTCGTGCTCATGCTCGGCTGCGTGCAGGAGGTGCTGCAACCTTCGATCAACCGCGCCGCGATCCGGCTGCTCAAGCGGCATGGCGTGGAGGTGACGCTGGCCAAGGACGAGGGCTGCTGCGGCGCGCTTCAGCATCACCTCGGCCGCGAAAGCGAGGCGCAGAAGGCGGCCCGGCGCAATGTCGATGCCTGGTCGGGCGCGCTGCGCGAAGGCAGGCTCGACGCCCTCCTGATCACGGCCTCGGGCTGCGGCACCATGGTCAAGGATTACGGCCATCTCCTCGCCCGCGACCGTGGCTATGCCGGGCGCGCGGTCGAGATGTCGGGGCTCGCGCGCGACATCACCGAGTTCATTCACGAGATTGGACTGGTGCCGCCGCTCGCCTGGACCAGCCTCCGCGTCGCCTATCATTCCGCCTGCTCCCTCCAGCACGGGCAGCAGGTCGAGAACGAGCCCAGGGCGCTTCTGTCTCAAGCTGGCTTTACCGTCCTCGACATTCCCGAGGGCCATATCTGCTGTGGCTCGGCCGGCACCTATAATCTGCTCCAGCCGGAGCTTTCGGGCGCATTGCGCGACCGGAAGCTGGCGAATATCGCCCGCGTCAAGCCGGACCTGATCGCCACCGGCAATATCGGCTGCATCACCCAGCTTCAGCGCGGCAGCGACGTGCCCATCGTCCACACGGTCGAGCTGCTCGATTGGGCCACCGGCGGCCCGTGCCCGAAGGGACTCGAAAAGCTCAAAGCCAAGGTGCATCCGATCGAAAGCCTGATGCAGCTCGCCGCCGCCCGCTAGTGGCTGGGCATCATCTGGCGTAGGCCGCTCTTCGTTTCATCCCTCCCCTTGACGGGGAGGGATGAAATCTATCCCCGCCCTCCGAACCTCCGTTATCGTGGCCTCACCTCGTCCGCTGAAGGGGCGTTTCATGAGGCGTCATGGAGCGGGACGGGGTGCGGCGCCCGCGGGTCTGGTTCGCTAGCCAAGAACCCGGGCGGCGCCGGGGCTCCGCCCGGGCCCATTATGAGGCCCTGCCAGGAGCTGGCTGACGACCGTCTGGCCCAGGACCCTAGGGTCTAAGACCCTCGGGTCTCAAACGTGTCCCGTCCGTCGACTTATCTGCGGTCTAGGGAGGCGGGGCATTGACGGCGAAAGCGCGGCCCGGCGTTGCCAAATCGCCGCAAATGCGCATGCGCTGACGCCTCTGCATTAAGCGCATGTGGCGCGCCGAGAGGCGCCCGCGCGTCCCCGCAAAGGACGCGACACCATAAGGTTTGCGCTTTTCGGCGCGCCATCCCCTTCGCTCGGGCGCAGGGGCAGGAGACAGCAAAGCCCGGGCGCGGCAGCGTCGCGGTGACGGAGAGTCATGTCCATGAGCCTCCTCCGCGTCACCCCGGCGAAAGCCGGGGTCCAGCGCGAGCGCCAGATAGAAAACTGGATACTGGCTGGCGCCGGCATGACGCGCTCGATGGTGGTTTCGCCCTTTGCTTGCTGGGTTCGGCCCTATGGGCTAGAAGCCGCGAATAACAGAGCTTTGCGTCAGCCATTAATCCCATGAGCAAGCAAGACGAGCCGGTCCGCCCAGAGGCCCGACTGCCGAAGGGCCTATTCGACAGTTCCGCCGGAGAGATCCGCGCGACCGCGAATATGCTCGAAAAAATTCGGGCGGTGTTCGAATCCTACGGCTTCGAGCCGCTCGACACCCCGGCGATCGAATATACCGACGCGCTCGGCAAGTTCCTGCCCGATTTGGACCGGCCGAATGAGGGCGTGTTCTCGTTCAAGGACGACGACGATCAGTGGCTGTCGCTCCGCTACGATCTGACCGCGCCGCTCGCCCGTTACGTCGCCGAAAATTACCAGAGCCTGCCAAAACCCTTCCGCCGCTATCAGTCAGGCCCGGTGTGGCGGAACGAGAAGCCGGGTCCGGGACGCTTCCGCCAATTCACCCAATTCGATGCCGACACCGTGGGCGCGTCGTCCGTCGCCGCCGACGCCGAAATGTGCATGCTCGCCGCCGACACGCTCGAAGCCCTCGGCGTCCCGCGCGGCCAATATGTGGTGAAGGTCAACAGTCGCAAAGTGCTGGATGGCGTGCTTGAGCAATGCGGTGCCAAAAGTGAACAGCAACGCCTTGCTGTACTTCGCGCGGTCGACAAACTTGATCGCTTGGGCGAAGAGGGAGTTCGAGCCCTTCTCGGCAAGGGCCGCAAAGACGAGAGTGGTGACTTCACACCAGGAGCCGAGCTTTCCACCTCGCAGATCAATCTCGTGATGAAATGCTTCAAGGATTATCTGGAAGCGGATGAGAGTTGGTCCCTTGCCAATTTGAAGGACGTGGAAGGATTCAATGGTCAACCCACACTCTCAGTAGAGGCGCTGAAGGCCCCTGCGTTCGACGAGGAACTCAAGAGCCCCAGGTATCCCGGCCGCTACTTCGACAATTTCGCCATTCTTGAAGACTTCAATGTGGGCGTGGAAACCAGCGAAGTCGGACGCGCTGGTGTCGAAGAGTTGCGAGAAATTGGCGAGCTGTGCGCGGCTGCTGGCTATGGAAGCAGACGCATTCGGTTCGATCCCTCCGTCGTTCGCGGGCTCGAATATTACACCGGGCCGGTGTTCGAGGCTGAGCTGACGGCGCCGGTCAAAGACGAGCGCGGCCAGACCATCCGGCTTGGCGCGGTGGCGAGCGGCGGGCGCTATGACGGTCTGGTCGAGCGCTTCACCGGCGAGAAGGTCCCCGCCACCGGCATCTCCATCGGCGTCTCGCGGCTGCTCTATGGTCTCAAGACCCTCGGCAAGATCCCGGCCGAGACCGCGCCCGGCCCCGTGGTCGTGCTGGTGCTCGATCGCGACCGCATGGCCGACTATCAGCTTATGGCCAAACAGCTTCGCCATGCCGGCATCCGGGCCGAGCTCTATCTCGGCGAGGCCGGCATGAAGGCGCAGATGAAATATGCCGACAAGCGCGGCTCGCCTTGCGCCGTGATCCAGGGCGGCGACGAGAAGGGGCGCGGCGAAGTCCAGATCAAGGATTTGGTCCTCGGCGCCACGCTGGCCGCGATCAAGGACCGCGACGAATATCTCAAGCAGCAGGCCGAGGCGCAGTTCGCCGTGCCCGAGGACAAGCTCGTCGAGGCGGTCAGGCGCGTGCTCGCCCGTCACCGGGCCTAGGGCCATGGCGGCGGAATCGGCGCGAAAGTTCGAGGCGCTCGAAGCGCAAGCAGCAAGCCTGCTCGATGGATTCCGGCAGGCTGGCTACGAGCAAGTTGCGCCCTCGATCATCCAGCCCGCCGACATCTTTCTCGATCAGATCGGCGAGGCGCTGCGCGGCCGCACCTATTTCTTCACCGATCTGGCCGGCGAGGAGCTGTGCCTCCGGCCAGACCTGACGGTGCCGGTGTCGAGGCTCTATCTCGAGCGCCACCCGCGCGCCGAGATCGAGGCCCGCTATTGCTATAACGGTCCGGCCTTCCGCTTTCAGCCGCTCGGCCCGAGCCTGATCCACCCCAGAGAGTTCCGCCAGGCCGGCATCGAATGTTTCGGCGCGGCCGACCGCGACAAGGCCGATGCCGAGATTGTCCGCCTCGCGGTCGAAGGCGTGCGCGAGGCAGGGCTGAAGCAGTTTCGCCTGCGCTTCGGCGACATCGCGTTGTTCTACGCGCTCATCGACGCGCTGGCTCTGCCCGAGCGCTGGCGGCTGAAGCTTCGCCATTATTTTTGGCGGCCGCCGGAGTTCCACGCGTTGCTCGGCCGCCTGGCCAAGGGCGAACGGCCTGACGGTGACGGCGCCGTGGCGGCGCTTGCGGCCACGCTCGGCACGGACGATCCCGTGCGCGCCGAGGAACTGGTCGCGGACTATCTGGAGACCAAGGGCCTGCCGCTTTCCGGCAACCGCACGCTGGGCGAGATCACCGAGCGGCTGCTCGACTATGCCGCCGATCTCCGCGCCGATCCTTTGCCGAAGGAGGTGGCGACCGTCATCGACTATTATCTCGCGGTCGATGCGCCCTCGCGCGAGGCGGTCGATCGCATTGCCATGATCGGGCAGGCGGCCGGGATCGATCTCGGACCGGCGCTCTCCATGCTTGCCCGGCGCTTCGATCTTATCGAGCAGGCCGGCATCGATCTTGGGCCTGCGCACTTCGCCACCGAGTTCGGCCGCAACCTCGAATATTATTCCGGCCTCGTGTTCCAGATCGAGGCCGGCCTAGACGATGACGCCGGCACGGTCGCGGGCGGCGGCCGCTATGACGGGCTGCTGCGCTCGCTCGGGGCGCCGGTGCAGGTGCCGGCGGTGGGCTCGGCCATTCACACCGAGCGCCTGCTCGCCGCGATCAGGGGGCTCACCTGATGCCCGCGCCAAAACTCAGCATCGGCGTGCCGGCCAAGGGGCGCCTCAAGGACGCGGCCGCCAGCCTGTTCGAGCAGGCCGGGCTCGCCTTGCGTAAAAGCGGCCATGAGCGTGGCTATCGCGGCATCGTGCAGGGGCTCGATGGCGTCGAGGTCGTGTTCCTCTCCGCCGCCGAGATCGTGCATCAGCTCAAGGCTGGCCACATCCATGTTGGCATCACCGGCGAGGATTTGATCCGCGAAACCCTGCCCGACGCCGAGCGAAGCGTGGAGTTTCTGGCGCCGCTCGGTTTTGGCCGGGCCGATGTGGTCGTCGCCGTTCCAGACTATTGGATCGATGTCGGCCGCATGGCCGATCTCGAAGATGTCGCCGTGCAATTTGCCCGGGCGCATGGCCGGCGTTTACGTGTCGCCACCAAATATCTCAACCTGACGCGGCGCTTCTTCGCCAATCACGGCGTCGCCGGTTACCGCATCGTCGAGAGCGTCGGCGCCACCGAAGGCACGCCGGCGGCGGGAACGGCGGAGCTGATCGTCGATATCACCACCACCGGCACGACGCTCAAGGCCAATCATTTGAAGCTGCTTGAGGATGGGCTGATCCTGAAATCGCAGGCGCATCTGGTCGCGGCCCGCGCGGCCGCCTGGACCCAAGGCACGGTCGAACTGAAGCGCGTGGTCCGCGACCGCTTGAGCGGGGCGTCTTAGGCTGGGCTCAGATCGAGCTCATCCGCGGCCCGGATGGCGTCACCCTTCGACGCCGGCCCGACGCGGTGGCCGCCTGCTTCATCGGGGGTGAGTTCCAAGAAGCGCTGGTGAAACATGACGAGGCTCGACCGGTGACCGATGGACACGATGGCCGTCTCGGCCAGGCGCTCGAGCAGGATGCGATAGAGCATGGCCTCGGACGTCTCATCGAGCGCGCTCGTCGCCTCGTCCAGGAACAGCCAATCGGGCTTCTGCAACAAAGCGCGGGCAATCGACAGCCGCTGCTGCTCGCCGACCGAGAGCCGGTCGGCCCAATAGGCGGTTTCGTCCAGCATGTCGCGCAAATGCTCGAGCCCGGCCGCGCGCAAGACCTCGTCGATCTCGCCTGGCGTGAACGCATCCGGCGGACCGGGATAGGCCAGCGCGCCCCGCAGCGTGCCGAGCGGCACATAGGGCTTCTGCGGCAGGACCAGGAGACTGGCGCCATGGGGGATGCGAATGCGGCCCGAGCCGAAGGGCCAGACGCCGCCGAGCGCGCGGAACAGGCTCGTCTTGCCGGAGCCCGATGGACCGGTCACCAGCACCCGCTCGGCCGGGCCGATGGCAAGGCCGGACGCGCGCACGATCTCCTGACCGTCCGGCAGGCTGACGACGAGGTCGTCGGCGTGAAGATGAGTGCCGCCGTCGCCCACATGCTCGACGCGCGGCGCCGTCTCATTGAGCGACTGGGCCCAATCGATCGATGCGTCGAAGCCGGCGAGCCGGTTCAGCACCGCCTTCCAATCGGCGATCTCGGAATAGGCTTTGACGAAGAACGACAGCGCCCCCTGCACCTGGCCGAAGGCCGAGGCGATCTGCATCAGCCCGCCAAGCATCATCGAGCCGGCGAAATAGAGCGGGCTGACCACGATGAAGGGAAAAATTACCGCGACCTGCGAATAGCCCGCGGTGAGAAAGGTCAGCTGCTTGGTCCGCTGCATGATGCCGTACCAATTTCCGACCACGCGGCCGAAGCGATCGAGCAGGCGGTCCTCCTCGGCCTTCTCGCCCGAAAGCAGGGTCACCTCCTCGGCGTTCTCACGCAAGCGCACCAGCGAGAAGCGGAAATCAGCCTCGTAACGCTGCTGGTCGAAATTGAGCTGGATCAGCGGGCGGCCGACGAGATGCGTCACATAGGTGCCGAGAGTGGCGTAGATCAGCGCGGCCCAGACGAGATAGCCCGGAATTTGGAACGACTGCGAGCCGATCATCAGCGGGGTCGTCGACGACAAATTCCATAGAATCACGACGAAGGAGACGAGGGTGACGACGGAGCCGAGCAGCGCGATGCCGATATCGAGTGTCGAGTTGACGAACAGCTTGATGTCGTCGGAGATACGCTGGTCGGGGTTGTCGACGGAATCGCCCTTCAGCCGCATGCGGTAATGCGTGCCGCCGCCAAGCCAGCGGCCGAGATAGTGCGTGGTGAGCCAGCGGCGCCATCTGATCTGGAGCCATTGCTGCAGATAGAGCTGATACACGGCGCTGACGATGTAGGCGGCCGCGAGCAGGCTGAAGACGCCGAGCTGGAAGATGAAGGTATCCCAGTCTTTGTTCTGCAGCGCGTCGTAGAAGGCCTTGTACCAGGTGTTGAAGCGAACGTTCACCCAGACCTGGAACAGCTGCAGCGCGATCACGGTGCCGAGCAGAACGCGTCCCGCCAAACCGTCCTCGGAGCGGAAATAGGGCACCGCGATCCGCGCGAACTCTCGGGCTGAATTACGAAATCCGGCCAATCAGGAATTCTCCAGGAGGGCGGTCTGTGGCGCCGACGCTATCTGCTCGGACGATAGGGCGAAAAGCGCGCGCTTGGGAAATTACGATTGTGTAAGCCTTATGCGCCGCCACCGGTCGGACTAAGGCAAAAGGGGCGACCTAAGGCCGCCCCTTTTGTTCGTCGAGCCCAGTTTTGCGGGCTGCTACATCATGTCCATGCCGCCCATGCCGCCAGGCATGTGGCCGTGATCGTCCTTCTTCTTCGGCGCCTCGGCCACGCCGGCCTCGGTCGTCACCAGCAGTCCCGCGATAGAAGCCGCATCCTGCAACGCGGTGCGCACCACCTTGGCCGGGTCGATGATGCCTTTCTCGACCAGATCGACATATTCGTTGTTCTGAGCGTCGTAACCGAAGGTCGACGATTTCTGGTCGAGCACCTTGCCGACCACGATCGAGCCTTCCATGCCCGCATTCTCGGCGATCTGGCGGATCGGCGCCTGGAGCGCGCGGCGGATGATATTGATGCCGGCCTCCTGGTCGTCATTGTCACCTTTTACCTTGAGCGACTTCGACGCCCACAGCAGCGCGACGCCGCCGCCGGGCACGATGCCTTCCTCGACCGCGGCCCTGGTCGCATTCAGCGCGTCGTCGACGCGATCCTTTTTCTCCTTCACCTCGACTTCGGTCGCGCCGCCAACCTTGATCACGGCAACGCCGCCAGAGAGCTTGGCCAGGCGCTCTTGCAGCTTCTCGCGGTCGTAGTCTGAGGTCGTGTCCTCGATCTGCTGCTTGATCTGGCCGACGCGGGCCTCGATGTCGGGCTTCTTGCCGCCACCGCTGACGATGGTGGTGTCGTCCTTGGTGATGGTGACCCGCTTGGCTTTGCCCAGCATCTGGATGGTGACGTTTTCGAGCTTGATGCCGAGATCCTCGGAAATCAGCTCACCGCCGGTCAAGACGGCGATGTCCTGCATCATGGCCTTGCGGCGGTCGCCGAAGCCGGGTGCCTTGACCGCGGCTACCTTCAAGCCGCCGCGAAGCTTGTTGACCACGAGCGTGGCGAGCGCCTCGCCCTCGACATCCTCGGCGATGACGAGCAGCGGGCGGCCCGACTGCACGACCTGCTCGAGCAGCGGCAACACGGCCTGCAGGCCCGAGAGCTTCTTCTCGTAGATCAGGATGTAGGGGTTCTCGAGCTCGGCCACCATCTTCTCGGCATTGGTGATGAAATAAGGAGAGATATAGCCGCGGTCGAACTGCATGCCTTCGACCACTTCGAGCTCGCTTTCGAGGCTCTTGGCTTCCTCGACCGTGATCACGCCCTCATTGCCGACCTTTTGCATGGCCTTGGCGATCATGTCGCCGATGGCCTTCTCGCCATTGGCGGAGATGGTGCCAACCTGCGCGATTTCAGCCGAGCCGCTGACCTTCTTCGCCCGCTTCTTGATGTCGGCGACGACCTCGGTCACGGCCTTGTCGATGCCGCGCTTCAGATCCATCGGGTTCATGCCGGCGGCCACGGACTTCAATCCCTCCCGCACGATGGCTTGTGCGAGCAGGGTTGCGGTCGTGGTGCCGTCGCCGGCGGTGTCGTTCGTCTTCGAGGCCACCTCGCGCAGCATCTGCGCGCCCATATTCTCGAATTTGTCTTCGAGCTCGACCTCCTTGGCGACGGTGACGCCGTCCTTGGTCGAGCGCGGGGCGCCGAAGGATTTGTCCAGGATGACATTGCGGCCCTTGGGCCCGAGCGTGATCTTGACCGCATTGGCCAGGATGTCGACGCCGCGCATCATGCTCTCGCGAGCCTCGGCGCCGAATTTTACCTCTTTCGCTGCCATGTTACCGTTCTCCGTTGAATTCTTGTCGCTTCAGGGGTGAGGGGGCGTTTCAGCCGAGGATGCCCATGATGTCGGACTCCTTCATGATCAGGAGCTCCTTGCCGTCGAGTTTGACCTCGGTGCCGGACCATTTGCCGAACAGCACCTTGTCGCCGGCCTTGACCCCCATGGGCTGGAGCTTGCCGTCCTCGCCCCGGGCGCCTGGGCCTGCGGCGACGATTTCACCGGTCTGCGGCTTCTCCGCCGCCGTGTCTGGAATGATGATGCCGCCCTTGGTCTTCAGCTCCTCCTCGAGGCGCTTGACCACGACGCGGTCGTGCAATGGACGAAATTTCATGGATAGGCTCCTATTGGGTGAGGCTGCCGCCACTTAGCACTCCAGAAAGGCGAGTGCCAATTAGCCGTGCTTGTAGCGGCGGGCGCCGCGGCCTGTCAAGCAGAGGCTGCTGGATGAACGGGCCCGACACGAGGCGCGGGCCGTCACATGCCGCGCGGGAGGCGGTGGATGCCCCCGGGCCTAGCCCAGGGAAAGGCGGACAAAGCCCAGTCCGAGATAGACCAGGGCAAAAACGCCGACCACCATCAAGATGAGCCGATAGATCGAAGCTTGCGCCCGGTTGCAAATGGACTCGGCGAAGGGGTTCGGCAGATGCGCGAAGCATGACGCGGCAAAGGAGCCGGCCAGCTCCACGTGCCGTTTCATCGCCGACCAGGCCTTTACCGTGATCACAAACCAGGCGCAGCTGATGAAGAGGCCGGCGCTCAGCAAGGCAATCGCCGCCCATTTGTTCTCCCACAACGCCGACGGACTGATGGCGAGCGCGCCGATGATCAGGGAATTGGCGACGAGCAGCGCATTATGGCGGGCCCAGATCGTCTCCCGTTCCGAATTGATCAGGTCGACATAGGCCTGAAACAGGGCAATCTCGTCGGAGGTATTGGCTGGCTGCTTAGCGGTCATGATGGCTCAGAGTGCCACGGCCCAATGGCCCGCACCAGCGGCCCCGGATCGGCGGGGCGAGGCGAAGCGGGGCCGGAGACCATCCCGGCCCGCCCGCCAAACCGCCAATTGACCGCGTCGGCGGCAGTTGATGCTACGGCGCCAGCCGCCTTGCCAGACCCACGGCATAGGCTCCGGACCGCACCGAGAAGATAGGGTCATTGGTTGGCCCGGCCATGCCGTCGGGCAAATTGGCCGGGTCGAAGGTGAAGGCGTCGCAGACGGGAGTGCCGGCAACACCATCGATCGCGATCCGCCCGAGCGCCACCGTGGCGTGGGCGTCCTCGTCCCACATCGCGGTGGGATCGTCGGTCGGATCGCCGTCCTGGCCCAAGATGGCGACGAGTTCGAAGGCGACCGGTCCCTTGCCCAGCCGTTCCTTCAGCTCATCCAAGTAGAAATCCGGTCCTTTCGATTTCAGCTCTTCATCGCTGAGTCCAATCTCGCCGGCTACCGGGACCGCCTTGAGTTTGACGATGCGGGACTTCCCCTCGGCGTTGGTCAGGGTGAAAGCGTGAACGCCCCAATAATTACAGCCTGCATAGCTCGCCGGCACCGGACGGGCGTTGAGAAAGGCCGCCTGCCGCGTCGTCTCTGGATTGGCCTTGCTGAACGCCTCGAGCTTGGCCGGGTCGGGCGCGTCGGCGCCTGGCGCCTTGCTTCGTACCTTCAAGAACTCGACAAATTGCGGCGGCGACTTGGCGAAGAAGATTGGCGCCGAGATCATGACGAGGTCGGTGCTGGCGCCCCCGCCGAGATCGAAGCGAAGCGAGAGGCCGCGTGGAGTGGGTTTGGTGGTGTCGGGAATTTTGGGATTACCGCCGCCCATGGAAAGGCGGCCGGTGAGCCCGACGGGCTTGGCGAATTGCGGCGCCTTGGAGAGCGAGGCGGCCTCGGGCGAGGGCGTGAAGCGCCCGGTGACACAAAATCCCTTGGCATTGCCCGCGCGCGTGCCGGGATGTCTGCCGAAGACGCCATTGAGCGCGTCGACCAGCTGCTCCGGGCCGGGCGTCGCTCCTGAAGATGCATTTGAACTCATTATCCTGGACTCCTTTGAACGTTTCCCCATTCGTTGAAATTCTTCCTTCACCTCGGGCAGGTTTTGATGCCTTCTTGCCGCGGGTGTGGTGTGCATAGTTAGTCGGACGGGCATGGCCTTTTGTTACGCCTGGTGAGAGGATTATTTTCGATGACAGACGCGGCCCTCGATCTCTCAGGGGAAATCGCGCGCTACCGGCCGATGCTCTACCGGCTCGCCTTGCTGCAGCTGCACGACAGGGCCGCCGCCGATGACGTCGCGCAGGAGACGATTCTCGCCGCACTTGAGGGGGCTTCCGGCTTCAGGGCTCAGTCGAGCTTGAAGACATGGCTCTTCGCCATCCTCCGCCACAAAATGATCGATAGCCTGCGCGCCGGCGCCAAGCGCGTGCGCCTGCCGGCCGACGATGCCAATGCTGAACTCGACATCACCGGGTTCAACACGCTGTTCGACAGCGAGGATTGTTGGGCGGCGCCTAAGGACGTTTGGACCGATCCTGAAACCGTGGTCGAGCGCAAGGCGTTCTTCCGCGTGCTTGAGGCTTGCCTCACCAAGCTGCCGCCACGCACGGCGCGGGCCTTCCTGATGCGAGAATGGCTGGAGCTTGAACCGGAGGAGGTCTCGGCCGAGCTGAAAGTGTCGGCGGGAAACCTGCGCGTCTTGCTCTACCGCGCGCGCATGAAGCTCAGGCTTTGTCTCGATCTCGGCTGGAACCGCGCATGACCGAACGGCCGAAGGTCACCTGCCGCGATACCTCCTGGCTCGTCAGTGACGCAAGAGATCGCCCCCTGCTCGAGAGCGAGAAGGAAGCGCTGACCGAGCACATTGCGGGCTGCAGCCTGTGCCAAGGCGCAAGTGAGCAGTTCGCCGTGCTATTCAGGCAGATCGGCGTCTATTTCAAAGGCGACGCACCCGATTCGGACCAATAAGACCGGTACCGAGGGAGGTCCTGGCCCGATCGTCTTCGTCGTGACCCTGGCGTCTGGCCTTTCCGCGCCGTCCCGATTATCGTGTTGGCTGTTATCCTAAGAGCCCTTAGGCTAGCGCCGCATCGCTTAGCTAGGCTCATCGTTGTGTTTTGGCGAGGCACTCGCCAATGGGACCAGCGCAAGTTGAATGACAAGCCATGACCTCTAAATCGAACCCTACTTCCGGGCGCCTTGCCCTGCTGGATGTGATCGTCCTCAGCGCCATGGCCGTGACCGCGGCCGCCTTTGCCGTCGGCCTCGTCCTCAATTCGGGCATCGATCTGCTCGCGGGAGCGATCGCGGGCGGTGCGCTGTTCATGGTGATGGCCTCCTCTCATTACGTCATCACGCGCTCGTCCCGCTCGGCCACGGTGTCGGGACGTCTGGATGAGCTGGAAGAGGCTCTGATCGTGCTCGACGGAGATTTGCAGCGCATCGATCAGGTCGAGGACGATGTGGCGAGGCTCGATCTCCTCAATGACAGGGTCGAGCGTCTCGATCAGACAGTCTCCGAATATAACGGCGTGAGCGACGGCGGCGCGCGCGTGGCGGAGATCGAGCGCCTGACCCAGGACCTCAAGCAGCTTCGCGGCCGCTTCGACGCCCTGCGCTCGGATGTCGAGACTCAGACGCAGGCGCAGCGCGATGAGATCGGCGCCGAGCTCAGATCGCTTGAAGGTCTGATCAAGGATCTCTCACGCGATTTGACAGCCGCCGCGCCCTTGTTGGCATCCGGCGTTGCCGGTGGGTCTGAGGATGAGGTCGAATCCGCGGAAATCCCGGTGCGGCTTGAAGTCACCGAGGAGCATCTGCTCGTCGCGGAGGCGGCTACGGTGGTGGACCTGGCCGAGGCCTCCGAAATCCCGCCGAGGCTCGAGCTTGCCGACGATGATTTGGACGAGGATGAGCCGAGCGATCTGCTCGCCGAATCCGTGAGCGTGAGCGAAGTGGAAGTCGAGCGCGACGAGGGCGAGGAGGATGTCATCATTCTCGCGCCCGAGGAGCCCGCGCCGCGCCGCGATATGAACGAAGATTTACGCCAGGCGATCGAGGCGAACCGGATCGACCTCTATCTACAATCGATCGTTACCCTGCCTGAGCGCAAGCTTTGCTATTTCGACGGCCTGACCCGCATCCGCGCCGGCGTCGACGAAATCCTCGAGCCCAGCACCTATCAAGACATCGCCGCGCGCGAGGGCCTCATGCCGCGCATCGACAATGTGATGCTGGTCAAATGCGTGCAGCTATTGCGCCGGCTCGGACCGGAATCGAAGCTTCGAGGCGTTTTCTGCAATCTCTCCATGCAGTCGCTGCTCGACCCAGACTTCTTCCCCGAGCTCGTCGAATTTCTGGAGGAGAACAGTACGCTTGGCGACAGCCTCACCTTCCGCCTCAGTCAGCCTTCGGTTCGGGACCTCGGCGCCATCGAGCTGGCAAGCTTGAGGACGCTGGGCAAGATCGGCTTCGGCTTCTCCCTCGATCACGTCTCCGAGCTTGATCTCGACTATGCCGGGCTTCGCGACCATTTCTACCGCTTCATCAAACTCGAGGCGAAAACCTTGCTGCACGGCATGGAGGCGACGCGAGCGCCGGTCGCCGCCGCCGAGCTGGCGCGCCATCTCGATCGCTTCGATCTGAAGCTGGTCGTGGAGAAGGTTGAAGACGAACAGAGCCTGGAGCGGCTTCTGGACTATGGCGTCGAACTGGCCCAGGGCGATCTCTTCGCCGGGCCAAAGCCGATCACGCCGGAGATGTTCAGCGAGCTTGAAGGCGCCGACGCGGCGTAGCCGCCGTCACCCGAAGGAGTGACGGCGTCCTCCGCGATTCTCAGCGAAGACTACTCTTCCTTGTTCATCTCTTCCATTGCGGCATCGCCGGAGTCGGAAGGCGGAGCCGCCTCTTCCATCGGCTTTGCCTTCATGGCGCCATCGCCGTCGGGCGCGTCCATCGGCGTGCCCTCGTCGGCCTCGGGGTCGAGCAGATTCTCCACCTCGGCATTCTCTTCGTCGGCCGCGAGGATCGTCAGGCTGGATGCGGTATCGAGCGCGGGCCGCATCATCGCATCGGCCTGGCCGACGAATCCGACCAGAGCAAACGTGAAAGCAACCGCACCAGACTTGAGCAGAAAGTGAGACATGCTTTGTTCTCCTTGGAAGACCCTTGTTGGGCGATCCTTTGTTAAGTCGCGAGCGGGGAAATACAGCGCGCGCAAGAAATAGCAAAGCTCAATCCAAGTTGGGGTCAAGCCCGGGTAAATGACTATCCCCAACAAGACCGTCCCGGGCTGGGCACGGTCTCCATCGGCAACCCCTCGGTGCGCACCGAGAGCGCCCGAGAAAGCGAGCGGCCGGCGCTGTGAGAAGCAGCGGCCGGTTCGTCGAATCCTGCTATTAGTCTTGATGATACCGCATGCTCGGCGGCCAATTGGTCGAGGGAAACAGCCGCTGCAGCTCGCGGATCTCGTCCTGGCCGCCGCCATCGGGGCGGTAGGCATGACGGCCGTAATTGGCTGCGGGGTACTCGTACTCGTAGGAGCCATAGTTCTGGCCGTATGACGGGTCGTAGCGGTGGCCATAGCCACCGGCATTGGCCGACCCGGCAAAGAGCACGGCACCGAAAGCGGCCGAAACGGCCAAAACGCACAATTCCGTCAGGCTGGTAGGGAGGTGGGTCATGTCAGGTCTCCTTTGCCGACCCCTCCCTCGGCAGGGGATATCTGGGAGGCCACGAGCCGCCGTTCAATGCATCAATCGCAAGAAATTGAGACCGGCGGACCGGCCGCGCGCCGAGCCGCGCTCGCCTTGACCCCCATGCACCGAGCCTCTACGGGGTGGCCCATGACGCTCAGCACAGAAACCGTTCCGGTGATCGGCTCCATCGCCGAGCTGGGTTCCGAGTACACGGCCTGGCTCGTCGATATTTGGGGCGTGATGCATAACGGGCTGCGTGCGTTTCCGCCCGCGGTGGAGGCAACCAGGCGTTTCCGCCAGCAGGGTGGCATCGTCGTGCTCCTCTCCAACTCGCCACGCCCGGCCGCGAGCCTTCAGCACCAGTTGAAGAGCCTCGGCGTCCCCGACGCGTGCTACGACGCGACCATCTCCTCCGGCGACCTCACCCGCCACGAGCTGGCCAAGCACGAGGGAGCCCGGGTCTTTCATCTCGGGCCTGAGCGCGACCTTCCGATCTTCGCCGGGCTCGACGTCACCAGGGTCGATGCGAGCGAGGGCGAATTCGTGCTGTGCACCGGTCTCTTCGACGATACCGAGACGCCCGAGGACTATGTCGAGCTGCTGCGCGCGCTTGCGGCGCGGAAGCTCACCATGCTGTGCGCCAATCCGGACCGCATGGTGGAGCGTGGTGACAGCCTCATCTATTGCGCCGGCGCGCTCGCCGACATCTATGCGGCCTTTGGCGGCAACGTGATCTATGCAGGCAAGCCCTATGTGCCGATCTACGAGCTTGCGCTTGCGACCGTTGGCGAGTTGGCCGGAAGGGAGGTGCCGCCAAGCCAGATCCTCGCGATCGGCGACGGCGTGCATACCGACATGGCCGGCGCGGCGAGCTTCGGCCTCGATGCCGTGTTCGTGGCGAGTGGACTGCATGCACCGAAGACGTCAGCCGACGCAAAAATGCCGCGTGCGGCGCTCGACGAGTTTCATCTTCTGGAATTGTTCGAGGGCCTGAAGCCCCCGCGCGCGGCGATGCCAGCGCTCGCTTGGTAGGTCTAGCCGCCGAAAATGCCGTCGATCTTGGCCTTCAGCGTTTGGGCATTGAACGGCTTGACGATGCAATTGTTGACGCCAGCCTTCCTCGCCGCGATCACGTTTTCGGTCTTCGATTCCGCCGTGACCATGATGAAGGGTGTGAGGGAGAGTTCGTCATCGGCGCGGACCTCGCGCAACAGCTCGTAGCCGGTCATCGGTTCGATGCTCCAATCGGAGATCACGAGGCCGTAATGCTTCCGGCGCATTTTTTCGAGCGCGGCGCTGCCGTCCCCGGCCTCGTCGATATTGGCGAAACCAAGCTGCCTCAACAAATTGCCGATGATCCGGATCATCGGCGTGTAATCGTCGACGACAAGAACCGGCATGCTGGTATCGACGGCCATTGCATTCTCCGCTTGCGGTAGGTCCCCTCTACGGCTTAGCCCTAGCGGCTGCCGAACAGGTTCGGCCCGCATACGCTACGGGTTGGCCCTGAACGTGGAGTTAAAGCCGCTTGGTCCCACCTTCGGGTTGACCACAGCCCGGATGGCAAATATTGCAGCGCAGCAGAGGCTTCGCTATTTTCGCGCACGCAAAAAATAGGACTGGGGGCAATCGATGACCACGAACGGTAACGGGACTGCAATTCAAGGCTACTTTTTTGAAGATCTCGCCGTCGGCATGGAGGCGAGCTTCAGCAAGAAAATTTCCAACGACGATGTGCTGACCTTCGCCGGTCTGTCGGGAGACATCAATCCGGTGCATCTCGACGACGCCTATGCCGCCGGCACCATGTTCAAACAGCGCATCGCCCACGGCATCCTTACGGCGAGTCTTCTCTCCACCGTGCTCGGCACCAAGCTGCCCGGACCGGGTTGCATCTATCTCACGCAAAATCTGAAATTCCGCGCCCCGGTCTTTATTGGCGACGAGGTGGTCGCCACGGCCAAGATCACGAGCCTCGATCCGGAGAAGGGCCGTGCCGTGCTCGCCACCGGTTGCACCGTGAACGGCAAGAGCGTGTTGGACGGCGAAGCCGTCATGATGGTGCCCCGCCGCGATCCGAGACCGTAAGTGCTGAAGGATGCCATGATGGACGTGGTCACCGGGTGGCTGGACGTGCCTGCGTCGGCGAAGCGGGCCGTGCTTGCCATCGGCAATTTCGATGGCGTTCATCGCGGCCATCAGGCCGTGCTCGGTCATGCCATGGCACTCGCCAAGCAAGCCGGCGAACGCTCCGGCGTCGTTATCTTCGAGCCGCACCCGCGCGAGTTCTTCGCGCCGGACAAACCGTTTTTTCGTCTGACGCCGTTACCGGTGAAGCTCGAGCTTCTTGCCGCACTCGGCCTGGATGAGACCTTCGTCATCGATTTCGGCCCCGAACTCTCCGGCTTGAGCGCCGAGGCCTTCGCCACGGAGGTCGTCGCCAAGGGCCTGGGCGCTACCCATGTCGTGGTCGGCTACGACTTTGCCTATGGCAAGGGGCGCACCGGCAACCCGGAGCAATTAGAGGCCATGGGCGCGAAGCTCGACTTCGGCGTCGATGTCATCGAGCCGGTGGCGGAAGATGGCGCGATCTTCTCCTCGAGCCAGGTGCGCGCGCATCTTCGCCAGGGTGAGATGCAAGAGGCCGCCGAGCAGCTCGGCTATTGGTGGCGCGTGCGCGGCCGCGTGGAACGCGGCGCGGGGAGGGGCAAGGGTCTCGGCTTTCCCACCCTCAACCTGCCGCTTGGGCCAGGTCAGGACATCGGTCATGGCATTTACGCGGTGCGGGTTCTGCATGGCGGACGCCGTTATCACGCCGCCGGTTATGTCGGCCCTAGGCCGACCTTCGGCGGCGACCAGCCTGTGCTCGAGGCCTATCTTCTCGACTTTTCCGGCGACCTTTACGGCGATGAGGTCGAGGTCGAATTCATCGCCAAGATCAGAGGCGACCAGACCTTTGCCAACCCCGAGGCGCTGGCTGAACAGATGCGAGCCGACTGCGCGCAAGCGAAGTCGATTCTCGCCGAGATCGACGCGAACGATCCCATGGCTCGCTTTCCTTTGGGCCGCGCGCTCGACCGCGGCACGCTTCGGACCGGCACTGGATTGTAGCAGGCGGCATTGCTAGAACCCGCGGGAACCCATGCGGGCGGGTCTGTGGGCGGAAAGCAAGGATCATGGCGAAAACCAAGAGCAAGAAGGCGCCGTCGCGCGCCAAGCCGGTGCGTGCCGCCAAGGCCGCCGAGCCGTCCAAGCCCGCGGCGAAGCCGGTGAAGCGGGCAAAGCCGAAGGCGGCAGCAAAGCCGGCGACGGCAAGAACCAAGGCGGCGAAGCCGGCGGCGCTGAAGCCGAAGCCGAGTCAATCGGCGGCAATGAAGCCTAAGCCAACCAAGTCAACCAAGCCCAAGACGGCAAAGACCTCGGCCAAAGCCACGACGGCCAAGGCCGCGCGCAAGCCGGCCGCGAAAACCCCGGCGAGAAAGAAGCCGGTCAAGGTCGCGACCAAGACCAAGCCCAAGACCAAGGCGGTAGCAGCGACGGCCAAGCCCAAAGCGAAGCCGGCGACCAAGCCCAAGCTCAAGCCCAAGACCAAGCCCAAGCCCAGGCCCAAAACGACCGTCAAGCCGAAGTCCCGGCCGCAGCGAGCGCCCGCGCCGGCCAGGAAGGCGAGAGCGCCGGAGCCAACGCCGATCGAGGCCGTGGCGACGCCAAAGCCTGAACCCGTCGAGGTCCAGACCGGCCGCGACTGGAGCGCGACCCTGTTCCTGCCCAAGACCGACTTCCCGATGAAGGCGGGCCTGCCCGCGCGCGAGCCGGAGCTGCTCAAGCGCTGGTCCGAGCTTCGCCTCTATGACCGGCTGCGCGAAGAGGCCATGGGACGGGAGAAATTCATCCTCCATGACGGACCGCCTTACGCCAACGGCCATCTCCATATCGGTCACGCGCTGAACAAGATCCTCAAGGACGTCATCAACCGCTCGCAAACCATGATGGGCAAGGACGCGAATTACGTCCCTGGCTGGGACTGCCATGGCCTGCCCATCGAGTGGAAGATCGAGGAGGAGAATTATCGCGCCAAGGGCAAGGCCAAGCCCGATTTGTCAGATCCCGCGGCGATGATCGCCTTCCGCCGCGAATGCCGGGATTACGCCGCGCATTGGCTTAAGGTGCAGCGCGAGGAGTTCGAGCGCTTAGGCATCGAGGGCGACTGGGAGCATCCTTACACCACCATGAGCTTCGACGCCGAGGCCACCATCGCGCGCGAGCTGATGAAATTCGCCATGAACGGCATGCTCTATCGCGGCTCCAAGCCGGTGATGTGGTCGGTGGTGGAGAAGACCGCGCTGGCCGAGGCCGAGGTCGAATATGCCGAGATCACGAGCCACACCATCTTCGTCAAGTTTCCAGTCGCAAACTACACCGGACCCGCACTCGACCTCGCAGATGATGGAGCGGAGTTCCTGCTGCCCCAGGAACTACAGGGAGCATCCATCGTGATCTGGACCACGACGCCGTGGACGATTCCGGGAAATCGGGGCATCTCATTCTCGAAGGACATTCGCTACGGTCTCTACGAAGTCACAAAGGCGCCGGCGGACAATTGGGCGCCTGTTGGCGACAGGCTCGTGTTGGCCGATGCGCTGGCTGAAAATGTCAGAAATGCCGCGCGCATCGAGGAATGGACACGCGTCGGAGATGTTCCTTGGGGAGCGATTGAAGCTCTCTATGTAGCCCATCCACTTCGCGGCAGCGGCTACGACTTCGATGTGCCGCTGCTCGCTGGCGAGCACGTGACCGAGGACACCGGCACCGGCTTCGTCCACACCGCACCAGGGCACGGCCGCGAAGACTTCGAGGTTTGGGAAGACAATCGCGCCGCGCTGCAAGAACGTGGCATCGACACGAAGATCCCCTTCACCGTCGATGCCGATGGCTTCTTCACCAAGGAGGCGCCGGGCTTCGAAGGCAAGCGCGTCATCGACGATGCGGGCAAGTTCGGCGATGCCAACGAGGCGGTGATCCAGGCCCTGATCGGGGCCAATGCGCTGATCGCGCGCGGTCGGCTCCGCCATGACTATCCGCATTCCTGGCGGTCGAAGAAGCCGGTCATCTTCCGCAACACGCCGCAATGGTTCATCGCCATGGATCGGCCGATCGAGGGGACGGACTCCTTGCGGGCGCGGGCGATGCAAGCCATCGGCAACACGCGCTTTGTGCCGCCGCAAGGCGAGAACCGTATCCGCGGCATGGTCCTGACCAAGCCGGACTGGGTCGTCTCGCGCCAGCGGGCCTGGGGCGTGCCCATCACCGTGTTCCGCCACAAGGACACCGGCGCTGTCATTCCCTCCGGCGAAGTCAATGCCTCGGGCGTGCTGATCGACCGCATCGTCGACGCCTTCGCACAGGAGGGCGCGGACGCCTGGTTCGAGATCGGCGCCAAGGAGCGGTTCCTGGCCGGCCTCGTCGACGATCCTGACGCCTGGGAGAAAATCGACGACATTCTCGATGTCTGGTTCGACTCCGGCTGCACCCACGCCTTCGTGTTGGAGCGGCGCCCCGACTTGGCCTGGCCCGCCTCGCTCTATCTCGAAGGTTCCGACCAGCATCGCGGCTGGTTCCAATCGTCCCTGCTTGAAGCCTGCGGCACGCGCGGCCGCGCGCCCTATGACGCGGTGCTCACCCACGGCTTCGTCGTCGACGAGGACGGGCGCAAGATGTCGAAATCCTTGGGCAATGTCGTCGCGCCCCAGGACGTGATCAGGCAGTCAGGCGCCGAGATCCTGCGGCTGTGGGCCATGAGCTCCGACTATGCCGAGGATCTGCGCATCGGGCCCGACATCGTCAAAGCCAATGTCGAATCCTATCGCAAGCTCAGGAACACGCTTCGCTTTCTGCTCGGCAATCTCGCCCATTATCAGCCGGGCCTCGCCGTGCCTTATGCCGAGATGCCCGAGCTTGAGCGTTATTTGCTGACGCGCTTGGCCGAGCTCGATCGCCTCGTCCGCACCGGTTACGACGCCTTCGACTTCAAGCGCGTCTTCCATGCGCTGTTCAATTTCTGTGTCAACGACCTCTCGGCCTTCTATTTCGATATCCGCAAGGATGCGCTCTATTGCGACCCCTATGCGGGCGTCACGCGGCGCGCGACGCTCTCCGTGCTCGACAGAGTGTTCGAGGCTTTGACCGCGTGGCTCGCGCCCATGCTCTGCTTCACCATGGAGGAGGCCTGGCTCACGCGCTTCCCTCAAGACGAAGGTTCGGTGCATCTGCGTCAATTCCCGGAGATCCCGTCCGCCTGGCGCAACGCGGCCCTGGTCGAGAAATGGCGCAAGATCAGGTCCGTCCGCCGCGTGGTCACGGGCGCGCTCGAGATCGAGCGGAAGGAGGGCCGTATCGGTTCGAGCCTCGAAGCGGCACCCGAGGTCTACATTGCCGATGACGATCTGCGTGCGGCGGTCGCCGGCGTCGATCTCGCCGAAATCGCCATCACCAGTGGCATGACATTGATGAGCGGGGCCGGCCCCGAGCAAGCCTTCCGCCTGGATGAGGTGCCGGGGGTGGCCGTGGTCTTTGCCCGCGCCACCGGCACGAAATGCGCCCGCTCATGGAAGATCGTGGAGAATATCGGTGCGGACCCCGAATTTCCGGAGCTTTCCCCTCGCGATGCCGAGGCCGTCCGGCAATTCGACGTCCGCAAGCTGGCGGCGGAGTAGCCCTCTCTTATGCGATATTTCTGGGGACCATTATCGCCGTTTGGGCTCGGAATTGCCGCCCTCGCGCTCATGGCCGACCAGGCCAACAAGGCCTGGATGCTCTACATTTATGACATTGGCGCCAAGGGGACGGTGACCGTGACCCCCTTCTTCGACCTTGTCCTCGTCTGGAACCAGGGGGTGAGCTACGGCCTCCTGCCGCAACAAAGCGATCTTGGCCGCTGGGGGCTCATTCTCTTCGCCTTTACCGCCGCCTTCGCCCTCATTGTCTGGCTGGCGCGGGCGAGTTCGGCCCTCGCCGCCGCAGCCATCGGCCTCATCATCGGCGGGGCGGTCGGCAACGCCATCGATCGCATCCTCTACGGCGCCGTCGCCGACTTCTTTTCCTTTCATGCCTTCGGCTATGAGTGGTACATCTTCAACATCGCCGATATCGCCATTGTTGCCGGTGTGGTGGGACTTCTGTACGAGTCGCTCTTAGGGGGACACAAAAAGGTCTCAAACCCTTCTAAGATGTGAATAAAGTCCGGCCTAACCGGAATTTGAGGGGGAGTTTTGGGGCACTCCGGAACCATCATGCGCAGTTCGCTCGGCCGGGGCCTTGGCCTTCTCGCCGTCTGTGCCGCCACGCTCGCGCTGGCCGGCTGCGGCGGCATCGAGTTTCAGGGCAAGATCTTCGACTATGCCGGCCTCTCCGGCTCGGGCAACAAGGAAGACGTGCGGATGACCGAGCGGGCGCCCTTGCTGGTGCCGCCCGACACCAAGAGGCTGCCGCCCCCCGGACCGGCGGTCGTGACCCCCGCCAATTGGCCAATCGACAGCGACCTGTCACGCAAACAGGCCACGGCTGCGAGAGTAGAGGCGGAGCGGCAGAAGGCGGCCGAAGCCGAGCCCAACAATCCCTATGCCGGCAAGCCGAACCTGCTCGACAATATCCTCGGCCGGAGGAAGAAGGACGATACCGAGACGTTGGACGTCCCCGAGCCCGATCCGACCGACAAGACCGCAGCGGACCGCGCGCGTGAGAGCGGCGTCGCTTCCGCGCCAGCGAAGCCGATCGACCACAGTCTGAATTCGACCCCGCCCCCGGAGGATCCGTTCCATCCCGCGGCGCCTGACAGCTACAAGGGCATGTCCAATCCCTCGGGCAACAACGCCAGTTGGTAGCGGCGGGACGTCGATCAGAGCTTCGAATTGGCTTGAAAATGCCGGGCCTAAGCCTGAAATGGGGGGTAACCCCGGTCGCAAGCCGATGAGACAGTGTTTGCGGCCAAAACCCAGCTCCTCACACCGGTCACGATCCATGGTGGTGTCGATGTTCGATCAGCTCGCGGGCGCGCTCGATTTCAGGACGGCTCTGATTCTTGCAGGCTTGAGCCTGGCCTCGATGGCCGTCGCCGTCGCCTTCGACGGCGCCAAGGCTTCCCCCCGCACGAGCGAATTCACTCTCGCCAATGGCTTGCACATTCTGGTTATCCCGGACCACCGCGCTCCGGTCGTGACCCAGATGGTCTGGTACAAGGTCGGCGCCGCCGACGAGCCGCCGGGCTCCTCTGGCATCGCCCATTTCCTCGAACATCTGATGTTCAAGGGCACCGAGGAAATTCCGCCCGGCCAGTTCTCCAAGATCGTGGCGAAGAACGGCGGCGACGACAACGCCTTCACCAACCATGATGTCACGGCCTATTTCCAGCGCGTGGCCAAGGACCGGCTGCCGATGGTGATGGCGATGGAGGCCGACCGCATGGCCAATCTGCGTCTCTCCGAGGAGGACGTGGCGACCGAGCGGAAAGTGATCCTGGAGGAGCGTAGCTCCCGCATCGACAACGATCCCTCGAGCATCCTGCAAGAGCAGATGATGGCGGCGCTCTATACCAACCACCCTTACGGCATTCCCGTGATCGGTTGGGAGCACGAGATCGCGGCGCTCGACCGCGAGGATGCGCTCGGCTTCTACAAGCGCTTCTACGCTCCGAACAATGCCCTCCTGGTCGTGGCCGGCGACGTCGAGCCCGACGAGGTGAAGCGGCGGGCCGAGGAAACTTTCGGCAAGATCCCGTCCAATCCTGCCTTGAATGGCCGCGCGCGGCCGCAGGAGCCCGAACATGTGACCCCCGTTCGGGTCGAGCTTGAGGACCCACGCGCCGGACGCCTCACGGTGCAGCGCTATTTCCTCGCGCCGAGCTACAGTTCGGCCGCGCCGGGCGAAGCCGAGGCGCTCGATCTCCTGATGCGGATCGCCGCCAAGGGCTCGATCAGTACGCTCTATCGGCGCCTGGTGATCGAGCAGAAGAAAGCCGCGAGCGCCGGGGGATGGTATTCGGACTCCAATCTCGACGACGGCAAGCTCGCCTTTTATGCCATCGGCACCGACTCGATCTCGGCCGCCGAGCTCGAACAGTCCATCGACGGCGTCATCGCCGAATTGCGGGAGAATGGCGTCACGCAGGACGAGCTCGACCGGGCGCGCAGCGCTTTTCTCGCCGAGTTCGTCTATACCTCCGACAGCCAGTCGCGCATGGCCCGGCATTATGGCTGGAGGGTCGCCACCGGCATGAGCGTCGCGGATATCGAGACTTGGCCGGAGCGGTTGAAACAAGTGACAGTGGAGGACATCCGCAACGTGGCGCGCAAATATCTGTTGGACAAGAACTCGGTCACGGGGGTCCTGTCGCCGGCGCCCAGCCGGACGAGCCGTAGCGGTGAGCAGCCAGCCCATGCGCCGACTCCCGGCAGGTCTTAGGCGCGATGGCGATATGGTCCTCTCCGCGCCCATGGTGCCGGCACGGCGTTGGACTCGCCGCGGCGATTGCGCTGTTCGCGGCGCTCATCCCAACCCGGACTGAGGCCATGGAGATAAAGCGCGTCACGAGCCCCGGCGGCATCGAAGCCTGGCTGGTCGAGAGCCATGACAACCCCCTGATTGCCATGCGCTTTGCCTTCCGCGGCGGCGCTGCCCAGGATCCGCTGGACCAGGACGGCCTCGCTTATTTCGTTTCCGGCATGATGGACGAGGGCGCGGGCGATCTCGACTCGGTCCGCTTCCAGCAGCGCTCGCAGTCGCTTGCCATGCGCATGGATTTCGACGCCAGCCGCGACGTGATGCTCGGCAATGTGCAGATGCTCACCGCCAATATGGACGAGTCCTTCGACCTGTTGCGGCTCGCGCTGACGTCGCCGCGCTTCGATGCCGACGCGGTCGCGCGGGTGCGCGCCCAGATTGTCGCCGGGCTGAAATTCGACGAGAACGACCCCGAATCGGTGGCGTCGCTCGCCTGGGACCGGCTCGCCTTTCGCAATCACCCTTATGGCCGTCCGATCAAGGGCACCATGGCCTCGATCGCGGCCCTAACGCCCGATGACCTCAAGGATTATGTCCGGCGCGTCTTTGCCCGCGACAAGCTCTACGTCGCGGTCGTCGGCGACATCGATGCCGAGACGCTCGGCCGCAAGCTCGACGAGGTCTTTGGCGGTCTGCCACAGCAGTCGTCCCTGGCCCCGGTAATCGAAGCGCTGCCAGCCATTGGTCCGACGCGCGAGATCATCGAGATGGACGTGCCGCAATCCTATGCCCAGTTCGGCCATCGCGCCTTTGCCCGTAAGGACAAGGACTTCATGGCGGCCTATCTGCTCAACTACATCATCGGCGGTGGCGGTTTTTCCTCGCGGCTGATGGAGGAAGTGCGGGAGAAGCGCGGGCTTGCCTATTCGGTCCACTCGAACCTGTTCCCCTACCAGCACGGCGCCGTGTTCATCGGTAGTGTCGCCACGCAAAACGAAGCCGTGGGCCAGTCGCTCGATGTCATCGAAAGCGAGCTCAAGCGCATCGCCGAGGAAGGGCCAAGCGCAGAGGAGCTTGCCAACGCCCAGAGTTATCTCACCGGGTCCTACGCGCTCCGCTTCGAATCCTCATCCGGCATCGCCAATCAACTTCTGTGGATTCAGATCGAGGATCTCGGCGTCGATTATATCGACACGCGGAATGACCTGATCGAGGCGGTCGCGCTTGACGACATCAAGCGGGTGGCCAAGCGCCTGATCGACGCCGATCGCCTGATCACCACCATCGTTGGCAAGCCGGTGAACGCCGAACGCAAGGCCGTGCCCGGCTAGAGCGAGGCGACTGGCGCGTGAAGGCCTGATCCAAGCTTGGGAGGAAGGGGCGTCATGCCGTTGTTGCAGTCGATCGAGGGCTGCCTTGAGGCAGGCATCGGCGATGCCGGTCTTCCCACAGCATCCCTCGATCGCTATCTGGAGCGCCTCAAGCCGCGCCTCGATGGCTTGCGCGAGGCGCATGCCACGGGCAGCCTGCCGCTCTTGCGCGTGCCCGAGTGGCGCGAGGATATCGCCGCGGCGCGCGCGGCGCTGGCCAAGCTCAGTCAAGGCGCCAAGACGGTCGTCTTCTTCGGCACCGGCGGTTCGAGCCTTGGTGGCCAGGCGCTCGCCCAACTTGGCGGCTGGGGCATCCCCGGCGACGAGGGCAATGGCGGACGAGGCACGCGCCCGCGCACCCGCTTCTACGACAATCTCGACGCTCGGACGCTTGAGCGGGCCCTTGCCGGCTTGGACCTCGCCACGGCGCGTTTCGTCATCATTTCTAAATCCGGCAATACGCCCGAGACCTTGGTGCAAACCATGGCGGCGATCGAGGCCGTGCGCGCGGCGGGGTTGGCCAAGCGCATCCCGGAGCTGTTTCTCGGTCTCACCGAGCCGGCGGCGAAGGACAAGAGCAACGGCTTGCGCGATCTGTGCGCGGCCCTGTCGATCCCGACGCTGCCGCATGATCCTCATATCGGCGGGCGCTTCTCGGTTCTGACCAATGTCGGTCTGCTGCCGGCGCTTGCCCGCGGGCTTGAGGTCGAGGCTTTGCGGCAAGGCGCCCGCGGCGTGGTCGAGGCCCTGCTTGCGGGCGGCGAGGCGAAGGATTTCGCCCCCGCCCTCGGCGCGGCCACCGCTATTGGCCTCGCCAAGGAGCGGGGCGTCCGGGTCAGCGTCATGTGGCCCTATAGCGATCGCCTGTCGCGTTTCGCCGCCTGGTATTTGCAGCTTTGGGGCGAGAGCCTCGGCAAGAACGGCGAGGGGACCACGCCCGTCGCCGCCCTCGGTCCGGTCGATCAGCACAGCCAGTTGCAGCTTTATCTCGACGGCGCGCCACAGCACATGATCACCGTGGTGCGCGAAGTCTGCGCCGGCTCCGGCACTCGCGTGGCGCCGGATTTGGCCAAAATCGCCCATGCCGATTATCTCGCCGGGCACACGGCCGGCGATCTCGTCGCGGCCCAGCAGCGCGCCATCCCCGATTCCTTGATCGCCGCCCGGCGGCCGGTCCGCACCATCGATCTTGAGCGGCTGGACGAGCGGGCTCTGGGGGCCATGATGATGCATTTCATGCTCGAAACCATCCTCGCCGGCGCGCTTCTCGGCGTCGATCCCTTCGACCAGCCGGCAGTAGAATCGGGTAAGCTCATCGCGCGCCGCTATTTGGGCCAGACCTAAGGGACGCGATGGCCATCATTCAGCTGCCGCCGAACCTCATCAACCGCATCGCCGCGGGGGAGGTCGTCGAGCGTCCGGCGAGTGTGGTCAAGGAATTGATCGAAAACGCGATCGACGCCGGCGCGTCGCGCATCGACGTGGCCGCGAATGGCGGCGGCTTGGGCCTGATCCGCGTCAGCGACAATGGCAGCGGCATGGATCGCGATGATCTCGACCTCGCGGTGGAGCGGCACGCCACCTCCAAGCTCCAGGACGACACACTCTCCTCGATCCTGACTCTCGGCTTCCGCGGCGAGGCGCTGCCGTCCATCGGCGCGGTGGCGAGGCTGATGATCCAGAGCCGCGCCAGCGGCGCCACCACGGCCTATGAGATCGCAGTCGATGGCGGACGCAAAACGCCGCTCAAGCCGGCTTCGCTTGCGACCGGCACCCGGGTCGAGGTGCGCGATCTGTTCTACGCCACGCCGGCCAGGCTCAAATTCATGAAGTCCGAACGGGCCGAGACCGCCGCCATCGCCGATGTGGTGAAGCGGCTGGCTTTGGCGAGGCCAGAGATCGCCTTCACGCTCACGAGCGGCGACCGAACCTCTTTGCGGCTCGAGGCTTGCCCGCCCGGCCTGCTCGACCATGGGCTGGCGCGCCTCGGGCGCATTCTCGGTGAAGACTTCGTCGCCGATGCGCTGCCGGTGCGCATGTCGCGCGCGAATATCGCGGTCGAAGGCTTTGCCGGGCTTCCGACCCTGCATCGGCCGAACGGCCTCCAGCAATATCTCGTGGTCAATGGCCGCCCCGTCCGCGACAGGCTCCTCGCCGGGACGGTGCGCGCGGCCTATGGCGATCTCGTCCCGAACGGGCGGCATCCGATGCTCGCTTTGTTTCTAACGCTGCCCCCCGACGAGGTCGATGTGAATGTGCATCCGGCCAAGACCGAGCTCCGCTTCCGCGATGCGCAAGCGGTGCGCTCCATCGTCATCGCCGCCCTGAGAGAGGGGCTTGGCGCCGCCCAGCATCGCGCCACCGCGAGCCTGTCGCAGGAGGTGCTCACGCGCATGGCGCAACGGCCAGACGGCACCATGCAGCCGCAGCGGTTGGGGCAGGCGCCTTATCGTTCCGGCCACGCATCGCCCCGGGCCTACGGCTTTGCCGAACGCGCCCAGGCCCCGCTCGGACCGGTCTCCGCCCCAAGCGCCATCACCACGGAGGCAGGCGCCGAGGGTGGCGCCGCGGTCGGCTATCCCTTGGGCGCGGCGCGGGCGCAGGTGCACGACACCTTCATCATCGCCGAGACCGAGCACGCGCTGGTCATCGTCGATCAGCACGCGGCGCATGAGCGGCTGGTCTATGAGCGCCTGAAGCAGGCCTTCGCCAATGGCGGGCTCTCGCGCCAATTGCTCCTGATCCCCGAAGTGGTCGAGCTCGATGCCGAGGCGGCCGAGCGGCTCGGGGCCGCGGCGCCAGAGCTCGAGCGCCTGGGGCTGGTGGTCGAGCCTTTCGGCGCGTCGGCGATCATCGTGCGCGAAGTGCCGGCCCTGCTCGGTCAGGGCAACATCCAGGGGCTGATGCGGGATCTCGCCGACGAGCTGGCCGAAGGGGAGGGGGGACTGGTGGTGGCCGAGCGCCTCGATCACGTGCTGTCGACCATGGCCTGTCATGGCAGCGTGCGCGCAGGCCGCCGCCTCAACGCCGCCGAGATGAACGCGCTGCTCCGCGACATGGAGGAGACGCCCTTCTCCGGCCAGTGCAATCATGGCCGTCCGACCTATGTCGAGCTCAAGCTCACCGATATCGAAAAGCTGTTCCAGCGCCGCTAGGCCCACGCAAAATCTGAATGTACCGGGCGGAACGGGGGGCGAGGATAATTATTTGAAATTCTGCAACACCGCGGTGCGCAGGAAGGCGCGGTCGGCGGTGGCGACGTCGCCGGTCGCCTCGCCCAGATTGAGATGAGCGATCTGGATCAGATGCCCGCTCTCGGTCTTCACCAGGGTGTAATGGATTTCGACCGTTTTACCGTCGGTGCGGCAGGTGGTGAACACCCGCTTCACGCTCACCGTTTCGGCCGGCTCGCTCACCTTCTTGCCTGAGAAAAAGTCTCCCTCGCAATTTTTGGCGTCATCGGCGATGACCACGCCCGTGGCCTCGTCGAGATCGACCGCGCTCATACCCTTATAGCCCACCAGTGCGGCCACGATGCCGTTGGCATAGGTCCAGACCACGTCGAAATTCGGCATCGGGTTCTCATCCGGATCGATCAGCTCGTAGTTGGTGATGCCGGCCGAGGCGAGTAGCTCCGAGACGAAGGTCAGGGCTTCCTCCTCGGTGAAAAGTCTGTTCTCGTCATCAGGGCCGTCGGCCGGCGCCTTGGTCTCGATCGGGGGGACCGTCGCCCCGCCCATCACCTTCTCGGCCTCCAAATGCTCGGTGACGCAGCCGGCGAGGTCGACAATGCCATCGGCCGTGCCGGTCAGCCTGAAGCTGAATTTACCGAGCTCGGTGGCGACGATCAGGACTTCGCCATGGCGCATGGCCTCGACCACGGGATCGGTGTTCTCCAGCGGCACCAGGATGCCATGGGCATCGACAATCTTGCCCGTGGAGAACATCGGCGGCAGTGCATCAACCCTGAGCTCCACATCGGTGGTGCTGCCCACGCGCAATGTCCATTTGTCGTCGTAGAGCACGAGACCCCAATCGAAGTCGCGGCTGATGATGAAGGCGAGCAGGATGCCGCTGTCGGACTGCGCGGTCATGGTGCAGTCGGTGAGCTTGCCCGCTTCGTCGAAGCTTGGATTGCCTTCCCACACCCCCGATGTGAACGCGCTCGCTGGTGAGGCCAACGGGGCGGCGGCCGCGATCAGCAGAGACGCAAGCAGGATGGCTCTGAGACGCGACATGACACCCTCCCCCCGCAGAGATGGTGAACCCATTCAAGCACATGTGGGGGAGGGGGGCCATGGCTCAGGGGCGGCAGCCTTAATCCGCTCCCCGGCGCGCCAACACGATCTTGGTGTCGCCATAGATGCGAGTCTCAAGCTCCTGAAATGGCTGGGGCAATGGGACCTCGGCATCGGCACGGTCCTCGATCACCGCCACCGCTCCCGCTGCGGCCCAGCCTCCGCTTGCAGCCGAGGCGAGCGCCTCCGCCCCAAGGCCTCGGCCATAGGGCGGATCGAGGAAGATGAGATCGAAGGGGGCGACGGGTCCGGCCGCGCCGAGCTTGGTCGCGTCGCGCCGCCAGATCTTGGTCGCGCCGGTGAGTTCGAGCGTCTCCACATTGCGGCGGATGGCGGCCCGCGCCTCGGCACTGTCCTCGACGAAGAGGCAGAAGCGGGCGCCCCGAGACAGGGCCTCCAACCCGAGCGCGCCCGAGCCCGCGAACAGATCGAGCACGCGAGCGCCGTCGAAATCGAGGCGGGGAGTTCCGTGCTCGAGCACGTTGAACAGCGCCTGCCGCACCCGGTCCGATGTCGGCCGCGTGGCCAGACCCTTCGGCGCCTCGATCCGCGCGCCCCGGAACTTGCCCGCTACGATACGCATGATGGCCATCGGCAATTTGGCAGGCGCTGCTCGGACCTCATCGGCTGCGCGCCGCGCGCCGCCTTTCGCCCTCGCTGGCCAGCCCAAGCGCGTCGGCGAGCTTCGTCCCCAACTGGTCCCTGAGCACCCGCGGCTTGACCTCGCTCACCTGGCCCGGCCGTAAATCGCCAAGCGCGAACGGCCCGAAGGAAATGCGGATCAGCCGGTTGACGGTCAAACCCAGCGCCTCGGCGAGCTTCTTTACTTCGCGGTTCTTGCCTTCGCGCAAGCCCAGGTTCAGCCACACATTGTCCCCCTGGGCGCGGTCGATCTTGGCCTCGACCGGGCCGTAACGCACCCCGTCCAGGGTGATGCCCGTGGCCAGGCGCTCGAGACCGGCCTCCGTCACCCTGCCATAGGCGCGCACGCGATAGCGCCGGAGCCAGCCGGTGCTCGGCAGCTCCAAATGCCGGGCTAGCTCGCCGTCGGTGGTCAGCAGCAGCAGGCCCTCGGTGTTGAAATCGAGCCGCCCGACCGAGACCACGCGCGGCAGCTCGGTTGGCAGTGAATCGAACACGGTCTCCCGGCCTTGCGGGTCCTTGTGGCTGGTCACGAGCCCCTTCGGCTTGTTGTAACGCCACAGCCGCGGGATCCCCGCTTCGGGCAGCGGCTTGCCGTCGACACGGATTTTGTCGCTCGGGCCGACGACATGAGCCGCGCTGGTCAGCATTTTGCCATTGACGGCGACGCGACCGTCGCCGATCCACCTCTCGGCGTCGCGGCGGGAGCAGAGCCCGGCATGGGCGATGGCCTTGGCGATGCGCATCGGCTCCGCCAGTCTCGGCGTCGACGCTCCCGCCGGCGCGCGCGGCTTCGCCCCTTGACCCCGACTTCCCCTTGCGCCCAGTTTACTGACCATGATGGCCGAGAAGCTTGCAGATGTCGCCCACCCAGGCAAGCGACCGATGGATATCGCCCTGGCCGAAGCCGAAGCCGCGGGGGCGCGCGGCGAAGTGCCGATCGGCGCCGTTATCCTCGGCGCCGATGGCGAGGTGCTGGCGCACGCGGGCAACCGCACCATCGGCTTCCGCGACCCCACCGCCCATGCCGAGCTGCTGGCGATCAGGCAGGCTTGCGAGACGCTCGAGAGCGAGCGGCTTGTCGGCTGCGACCTCTATGTCACGCTCGAACCCTGCGCCATGTGCGCCGCGGCCATCTCCTTCGCCCGCATCCGCCGGCTTTATTTTGGCGCGAGCGATCCGAAGGGCGGCGCCGTCGAGCATGGCCCGCGCTTCTTTACCCAGCCAACCTGCCATCACGCGCCGGAAATCTATGGCGGCATCGGCGAGGCTAAAGCGGCGGCGCTGCTGAAAAGCTTCTTCGCCGCCCGCCGCTGAGTTCCCGCTCCTTTGCGTCATACCGGCGTCAGCCGGTATCCAGTTTTCTATTTGGCGCTGCGCGCGCTGGACCCCGGCTTTCGCCGGAGTGACGCGGAGGATGCTCATGGACATGACTCTCCGTCACCGCGACGCTACCGCGCCCGGGCTTTGCTCCTTTCTTCCCCTGCGCTGAGCGAAGGGGATGGCGCGCCGAAAAGCGCAAACCTTATGGTGTCGCGTCCTTTGCGGGGACGCGCGGGCGCCTCTCGGCGCGCCACATGCGCTCAAGCAGCGAAGCGCTAGCGCAATAAAAAATTGCGCTGATGCAGCGAAGCGTTAGCGCATGCTTATTTGCGGCGATTTCTCGATCGGGCGGGCCGCGCTTGGGATAGGCCAGACGGTCGTCAGCCAGCTCCTGGCAGGGCCTCATATTGGGCCCGGGCGGAGCCCCGCCGCCGCCCGGGTGGCTCGCTTGCGAACGAGCCGCGCGGGGCGCCGCACCGGCGGACACCTGGGTGTCAGCCATCGGGGAACCGGCGCGTCGGGTGGGTCACTCCCTCCCCCAAAAAGGGGGAGGGCCGGGGTGGGGGTCCACAGGCCCCGACCCCCCACCCGGCTCGCTGAAGGCGAGCCGACCTCCCCCTTGCAGGGGGAGGAAAACCTACGCGCCACCTCGATTCGTCCCGCTCCATGACGCCTCATGAGAACGCCCCTTCAGCAGACGAGGTGGGTGCCATGATAAATGCGGATTGGAGGCCGGGGATAACTTCGCCGACATTTCACCCCTCACCCTTTCCGCCATGCGACTTGCGCAGAGCTTCGCTCGCGCGAGATCGCGGCAGAAAGCCCTCTCCCTCAAGGGGCGACGGGACATGACCATTGAGGCACGCTTTTCCCCTCTCCCCTGGTGGGAGAGGGTGGATCGCCGCTTCGGCGGCGAGCCGGGTGAGGGGGAAAGCACGGATCAGTGAAGCGGGCGCGTACGCGAGCATGACATCCGCATGGTCCATGCCGCACAATAGCGCATGGACCTCTCGTCGCTCATCGAGCTCGCGGTCATTGCGGGACTTGCCGCGCTCGCCGCGGTGCTCTTGTGGCTGGCGCTGCGCCGGCGGCATGAAGGCGCGGCGCCGCTCATCGCGGCGAGCTATGTCTGGCTCCGCCCAGGCTGGTACCAGGTCGACATGAGCGTGACCAATCGGGCGACCTATGCGCTGGGTGGGGTGTCGCTTCGCCGCCTTCGTCCACGCGCGGCGCGATTGATGGCGCCGATCACATCGGTCAGCACCAAGGACGGCGATTTCCAAATCTGGTCGGATCCGGCCACCGACAGACCGGCGAAAACCATCCCGCTCGATTTCGTCGTGGGCGCGCGGGAAGCGCCGAAGGGCGCGGCCTCGCTCGCATTCGAGGCGCATCCCACCGCTTGGCTGTTCGTGCCCGGGAACAAACCGCCGGCCGAGGTGGAGCTCGAACTCAGTCTGCGCGACGGCGAGGGCAAGCTCTATCGCTACCGCACCATGGTGGCGCCAAGGCCGTCTCGCTGACGTCAGCTCTCCGCCGTCGCGCGCGCGATGGCGCGCCAGCCGATATCGCGGCGGCAGAAGCCTTGCCCCCAGTCGATGATGTCGATGGCGCCATAGGCGCGAGACTGCGCCTCGCGCAGATCCGAGCCCCGCGCGGTCACGCCGAGCACGCGCCCG